>JGI24003J15210_10000666_pt1 | contig 14629 bp, 24 predicted proteins | sample LinPmetageLP28_FD_15210 | JGI IMG/M metagenome (IMG submission 15210)
GATACCCTTCTGTTGCTTTCCTATAGCCACTCCCTTAACTCTTCGCCCAGTATTTCATTTGCGATATTTATTTTACTCTTTAATGCCTTTACAATCTTTTCGTCTACAGTGTTTTCACAAATCAAATCGATGTAAGTTACTTTATTTACTTGTCCAATTCTATGCGCTCTATCTTCTGACTGTAATCGTTTTTCAAGATCATAATTATTCGAATAATATACCACAGTACTTGCCGCAGTTAAAGTAATACCATAGCCACCAGTCTGCGTATTACCTATAAAAAACCTAGTTTCTGACTCTTTATCTTGGAAACGGGTAATATTTTTCTGTCTTTGTTCTTGTTTTGTCTTACCATAATAAGTGCAATAACTATTGGGACCAAACGTTTTTTCTATTTCTTTAGAGATTGTTTCTAAGTCTTGTACATAGTTTGCCCAAATAATAACCTTACCTTCACACTCTTCTAGTACGGACATTAATTCTTTTAGTCTGTTGTTCTTTAAGACTTTAATATTACCTTCATCAGTTTTTAAATGACCACAAGTAATTTGATGTAGACGTAACAATTGTGTAAGCACACTTACCGTAGAACACACTTCGCCACCTAACTCAGCTAAAGCTAACCGGCGCATACTGGTGTAAGCACGTTGTTGTTCGGGGCTAAGTTCAACAATTCTTTTTTCATAAACTTTGTCGGGTAAATCTAAACAATCTTCTTTTAAAATACGGTACGAAAATTTACTAACGATGTCGGATAGCTCACCTAAGTTACGATAACTATTGTGTGGTCGAACAATGCTCAACGGACGCCCACCAACGTTAATAGTCTGCATGTTAGCGTAACGTGCACGGAAGGTATAAAAAGAACTATGCCCTAATAATTCGGGGTCAAGAAACTCGCATTGTGAGTACAAGTCTAACGGACTTTTAGTAACGGGACTTCCAGTCATAATACGGCGGTACTTCGCCATGCGACTTATACGGACAATGTTCAGTGTACGCTGGACGCCGGGCGATTTGATGGTAGTGCTTTCGTCGATAGCAAACATAGAGTTGTACGCGCTTAAAAACTTCTCCGCTTCTTCTGTGCCGGGGGCAGAAGAAAATGCTTCCACATTCATCACAAATAAAGTTAACGCAGGGTCACGGGTATCCGCATACAATTGATCTAATAGTTCTTGATCTTGTTTAGTTCTAGAACTAGGTGCAACCCATTGAAACGTTCGGCATAAAATATGATCAGGTAGATGCGTAGGTATCTCTTGAACAATCCAATTTTTGTACACGCCTTTTGGTGCTACAATAATGGCACCATTGATTCTGCCCTCATCATACAACATACCAATATTGTCTAATAAAATTTTAGATTTACCAGTACCCATTTCGCAAAACAACGCGTAATCACGTTTTTTACTGCATTTTTCTAACGCATCAAGTTGATGTTGATACGGCGTAGTTTTAAATTTGTAGTCCATAAGACTCAAATCCTTTCTGTTATTGCATTTTATGCATAAATATATTACTTTCTATTTACACAAGTAATCTATATAAAGGAAGTTGTCAAGAAAGTATGACTGTATATTGTATCCAAGAGCCTCCGGGCACAGCAGAAGGTAATCCCAAATATAATGTGATGAAAGCATTATCTTTTGGAGAAGTAAAATTTCTCTTGACAGAAAGAGCACAGTTAGTATATAGTGCTGGTAGCTTAATAAATAAGCTCAGAAAGTTACTACGGGATTTTAACGATGAAGATTATGTTCTTCTAGTTGGTGATCCAGCAATCATTGCGGCTACGGCGGCATTAGTTGCAGATATAAACCACGGCAAATTTAATGTGTTGAAGTGGGATCGTATGGCTGGAAAGTATTATCCGTTAAGCATAAATTTATATCAGAAAGAGGATAAAGATTATGAATGAAGTAGATTATAATGGTGATTTAATTGATTACGCCAAAGATGAATTAGGGAAGGTAGATGATTCGCAACTCCTTAGTATCGCTAGCTGTTGTCAAAGATTGGTCGATCTTGAGAACGAAGCAACTACCCTCGAGGATCAATTGAAACACATAAAAGAAGAAATGTTAAGTGTTCGGAACGAAAAAATACCTTCGTTAATGAAAGAAAAAAACTTGACACAACTAAAATTAAGTGATGGAAGTGCCATAGAAATAAGAAATTTTTACGGTATCAGTGTGCCAAAAGATCCCGACGAACGGGCTGAGGCATATCAATGGCTTCGTGACCATGACTTAGGTGATATTATTAAGAACGAAATATCAGCTAGATTTGGTCGTAACGAAGACGGGAAGGCATTGGAATTTTCCAAGTTAGCCACCGCCAATGGGTATGAAGTTCAACAAGATTTAAAAGTTGAGCCTATGACCCTTAAAGCAACTCTACGGGAACTGCACGAAAAAGGTGCCGATCTACCACCCCAAGAGATTTTTAAAACGTTTGTTGGTAGGCAAGCAAAAGTAACAAGGAAAAAATAACAATGAACAAAGTAACAAAAACAACGGATAAAAAAACAGAAGTAGCAACTTTAGACGTAAGTATGTTTACTCCAGCGGCAGGCGAAGTCACCGGATTTGAGAATATCAATTCTGCTGACGACGTGGCAATACCTTTTTTAAGGGTGTTAAGTCAACTGTCGGGTCAATGTAATAAAGCTAGTAATGGCTACATGCAAGGTGCTGAACCGGGCATGATTTACCAAACCATTGACAAGAAACTATACGACGGAGAAGAAGGAGTCGATGTTATTCCTTGCGGATACAAACGAGAGTTTGTTGAGTGGGATGCTAATCAACAAGGTAAGTTGATTAAAGTACATGGTGCTGATATCGATTTAGGGCAAACGTCTAGAGATGCAAACTATGTTCTTAGAATGGCTAATGGGAATACCCTTAAAGAAACTACACGACACTACGTGATGATTCTTGACAAAGAAGAAGGTGTAAAGAAAGCACTGATAACTATGGCGGGTACTTCTATTAAACAAGCTAAGGCATGGAACTCCATGATGGATGGTATACGACTACAAGGCAAAGATGGGCCAATTACCCCAGCTATGTACAGTCATATCTATACATTAAAAACAGCGCCTCAATCTAATTCCAAGGGAACTTGGTTTGGTTGGGACATTCACAAAAAAGAAATTGTGAAAGATGCTGCAATCTACGCTGAAGCTAAAGCCTTCGCGCAAGCAGTAGGTAGAGACGATGTAAAAATCGTCGAAGAGAACGAAGAGCAACAGGCTCCCGTCTCATCTGCTTACACAGCTTAAACACTAGGGCGGCGCAAGCCGCCCTTTTTACTACGGGAACAGAATGTCAGAGAAATTTAAAAATATATTTAAAGGGCTTAATATTGCCTATGGGAAATTTGTACCCGAAGACAAAGATGTCAACGGTAAACTAAAAGGTAAGAATCAAATTGTTAGGTGTCCCGACGGACTACCCGACGAACTTTGGGAAAGCCATTTAGACGGTACCGAAAGTTTAGGTGCTATACCTATTGACGAAAACAATCAATGTCGTTGGGGTTGTATTGACATCGACAAATACAATGGTTTTGATCACCTTGAATTAATCACAAAGATTCGAAAACATGGACTACCTTTGATCGTATTTAGATCTAAAAGTGGTGGTGCTCATGTCTTCATGTTTTTCACTGTTCCTGTGAAAGCAAGTCTTGTGCAATCTAGATTAAAAGAATTAGCTTCTTTTTTAGGTTGTGCAGGATGCGAGATTTTTCCAAAACAAGTTAAGTTGTTATTGGATAAAGGACAAACAGGAAACTATTTAAATTTACCTTATTTTAATGCTGAAGAGGGCGAACGTTACGCCATTGACGACCAAGGCAATCCTTGTAGTTTGGAGCAGTTCTATACTCTATACGATGTGTACGCACAGAAAAACGCAGATGTAGATTTTATTAAGTTAGAAGATTTTTTCCAAGACGGTCCACCTTGTTTAAACACTTTGCATCACAACGGTGTACCTGAAGGCGGTCGAGACGAGACCATGACGAATGTAGCGGTGTTTTATAAGAAGTCAGGTAACTCTGAATTTCTATTAGATTTATTGAGTGTCAATAAAAATATGTGTGACCCAGTCTTATCACAACAAGACATAGAGAAAATATATCGTTCAGTGTCTGGTAAAGAGTATGACTATGCTTGCAACAAAGAACCATTAGCTTCTAACTGCAATCGCCGAGAATGTATGAAACGTAAGTACGGCAAGGGTCAGATAGAAATGGAGATTGCGGCAACAGGGTTAGAGAAGTACGGTACCGAGCCGCCATTGTGGTTCTTATCATTAGAAGGGGAGCAATCATTAGAATTAGAGACCGAAGATTTACAAAACCAAAACCGTTTTCAAAAGAAATGTATGGAGCAGTTAAATAGTATGCCCGCACAGATGCCACCGGGACGTTGGCGAGAACGTATCCAAGCGTTACTGCAAAATGTTAGTGAGCCCGATGTGCAAGGGGTTAGTAATAAAGAAATTTTTATAGAGCATTTACGTGATTGGTGTACCAATAAAGGTGCGGCACAAGTGAAAGAAGAGATTATCTTAAACAAACCGTATCGTGATAACGGCAAACATTATTTTTTACTAGCGTCATTAGAAGATCATTTACAAAAGAAAAAGTTTACTGTCTACAATCGAAACAAGATGTCTAATATTTTAGAGAAAGAACTAAAAGGCAATCTCACTACCTTACGTATGCCAAAACCCGACGATAAGGAAAAGAAAATTAAAGTGTGGTCAATACCGGAGTTCACCGATGAGTTTGACGACATTGAAATAAACACACCCGACATGAAAGACAGAAAAGAGTATCAAGCAGAGTGACAAGCATAATAAAAGTTCTTGGGCCGCCGGGCACGGGTAAGACAACTACTTTACTTAATTATGTAGAAGACGCTATGGTTACAACCGACATTAAAAAAATAGGTTACTTTTCTTTTACTCGCAAAGCGGCCGAGGAAGCACGAGACCGAGCAGTCAAAAAGTTTAAGTTAGATAAAAAAGATTTTAGATGGTTCTCTACATTGCATTCTTGTGGNTATCATTCAATTGATTTAGAAGGTCGCGCGGTAATGCAGAAAGAACAATTTAAATCTTTTGGNGACAAGATTGGTTTCAATATGTCTAGTGTAGATTCCGAAACTGGTATATCAGAAAACTTTTATTTGAATGAGTATGCCTTGGCTAGAGCACGTGGCATTTCATTAGAGCAACACTACAGTAAGTACTCTGACCCTACGAGAATAAATTGGAAACAACTTAATTATGTTGCAGAAGCGTATGATTCTTACAAAGAAGAAAATGGTTTTATAGATTACACTGATATGCTCTACGAGGCAGTGAACGAAAACTTACTACCTCATCTAGACGTAGTGTTTATTGATGAAGCACAAGACCTAACCCCTTTGCAGTGGGCGATGGTAGAACATTTTGCTACTACTGCAGACAAATTATATTTAGCTGGTGATGATGATCAAGCCATCTATCGTTGGCTAGGTGCAGACGTAGAACGTTTTATTGAGTACCGTGGCAAAGAAATAGTTTTACCTAAATCTTATCGTTTGAAAAAATCAGTACAAGATTTTGCACAAAACATAATTAGTTTAACTAAGAATAGAATAGAGAAACAATGGGAAGCACGCGTCGAAGAAGGCTCAGTGTACTACCACCAAGTCATTGAAGGTGTTGATTTTTCTAAGGGAAACTGGTTAATTTTAGGTCGAGATCGTTTTATTCTAAAGAAACTTGAGGACGCTTGCCGTGAGCAAGGTCTGTGGTACGAACGTTTAGAACGCAAAAAATTTACTAAGCCTATAGCTAAACGAGTGTTTGATGCGATCATTGGTTGGAAAGAATTAAGCGAAGGCAGAGCCGTTGATAAAAAAACTTTAAAGAAAATATTTTTTTACAAACAAACTAAAGAAAACTTTCAAGATGTTTTTGATAAACTTAATGATAGTCAGCTGTATGATTTAGATACGTTGAAAGTTTTACTAGGACCATTTAGTGTAGGCAGTTGGTTACAAGCATTAGATAAAATTAATTTACATGATCGTGCGTACCTAATTAGATTAAACGAAAGTGACGAAGATATATTTTCAACACCAAGGATAAGAATATCCACAATACATGGTGCAAAAGGTGGTGAGTGTGATAAGGTACTACTAGCGACAGACATGAATGTAAAAACTTATAGCGAATACCGCAAGAGTGCGGACGACGAACAACGGGTGTTTTATGTTGGCGCAACTCGAGCCAAGGAAGAATTACATATATTACTACCACAAACCAATATGCACTTTATGTTATCACTATGACAAACGATGTATTAGACCCAGTTAACCACCCAAAGCATTATAAAAAAGGTGATATAGAGTGTATTGATGCGATTAAGTCTTGCTTAGGTGAGGGATTTAAGTATTATTTACAAGGTAGTGCCATGAAATATTTATGGCGTTACGAACATAAAGGCAAGCAAGTAGAAGATCTTAAAAAAGCTACTTGGTTTATACAGAAATTAATAGAGCTACATGAATCAAATTAATTTATTTACGTACAACGAACCTATTGAGTGGACGGCAAAGGAATATTTTCCAGACTTGTCTAAAGAAAAATTTATTGCCATTGACTTAGAGACGTGTGACACCAATTTAATTACGCACGGTTCCGGTTGGGCACGTGACGATGGTTATGTAACTGGTATTGCGGTAGCTACAGCAGAGTGGGAAGGCTACTATCCTATTGCACACAATGGNGGTAACCTTAATAAGAAGACCGTAGTAGAGTGGTTTAAAAAAGTTGCAGGCAATAACGCAGAGAAGATATTTCATAACGCTTCGTACGATTTAGGTTGGCTCAGACATATGGGTATAACCGTCAATGGTATCATACACGATACTATGATTTCAAGTGCGTTGATTGACGAGAATAGATATTCATTTACTTTGAATAGTTTAGCTAAAGATAAGTTGGGACGAACCAAGAACGAGAGCGGTTTAACGCAGGCGGCGAAGGCGCACGGAGTCGATCCAAAGAAAGAAATGTACAAGCTACCAGCTATGCACGTTGGCGAATACGCTGAGATGGATGCACGGCTTACCTATGATTTATTTCTATACAACCAAGAAGAAATTAAAGCGCAAAACTTAGAAGACATTTATGATTTAGAACGTCGATTGCAACCTTGTCTTATTGATATGCGTATGCACGGAGTTAGAGTTGATTTAGATGCGGCAGAAAAAGCACGTACAACATTGTCAGCACAAGAGAAAGAAGTTATGCATCAGATAAAGAAAACGTCTGGCCACGACATTGAAGTATGGGCGGCAGCTTCTATCGCTAAGGCTTTTGATCATTTAAATATAGCTTACCCAAGAACACCGAAGAGTGGTGCCCCAAGTTTTACGAAAAACTTTCTATCTAGTAACGAACATCCATTGGCACAGATGATCGTCGAGGCACGGGAAATAAACAAAGCTAACAGTACCTTTATTGAAACCATTCTACGTCACCAGCACAAAGGTCGTATTCATTCGGAAATACATCAGATGCGCAGTGATGATGGGGGGACGGTCACCGGTCGTTTTAGTTACTCCAATCCAAATCTACAACAGATACCAGCACGAAACCCGTTAATTAAAAAGATTATAAGAAGTCTTTTTGTACCTGAACGCGGCAAACGTTGGGGCACATTTGATTACTCACAGCAAGAACCACGGTTAGTCGTACACTATGCCCACACTGACGGTTTAGAAGTTGGTAAGATAGTGGAAGGTTATCGCAAAGGCGAGGCTGACTTTCACCAGATGGTAGCCGAGATAGCTCAAATACCACGAACCCAAGCTAAGACAATTAACCTTGGTTTATTTTACGGCATGGGTAAAAACAAACTTATGACGGAACTAGGTATTGACAGCAAAGAAGCTGAAGAGATTATCAACACCTACCAAAGTCGAGTGCCGTTCGTGAAGCAATTAACGAAGAACTTAATGATTGAAGCAGAAGCACGTGGCAAAATCAAAACTTTGAAAGGTCGTATATGTCGTTTTCCTTTCTATGAGCCAAGGGAGTTTGGTAAAAAAGGTTTCTACAAGACTAAAGAAGAAGCTATAGAGGAAGAAGGTGAGGGACAATATAAACGCGCTGGTACTTATAAGGCGTTAAACAAGTTAATTCAAGGTTCTGCGGCAGATCAAACTAAACAAGCAATGGTAGATTTATACGAACAAGATGGTATTATACCACATATACAAGTGCACGATGAACTTAATATATCGGTAGATAACGAAAAACAAGCAAAGGAAATTGCACGTAAAATGGAAACATGCGTAGAGCTAAAGATACCTAGTAAAGTAGACTATGCGTTAGCAGATAACTGGGGCGATGCGAAGTAATGGAAGACAATATAGTCAATGTTTCGGTATGTCCGGGTTGTCATAAACTAACTACCATGAAAGTAACGTGTGAAGAAGAAAGTTTGTTCTATTGCAAATTATGTTTTGAGCCATTCAAACAATTTAAAAATGGTAAACTAGTCTATGTACCTATNGGTATTGCCCGTGCAATGAACAATAAAATATCTTTTGTATTTACTCCCGAGTCGTCACTACAAGATTCTATTAAAAACGATTTAGATGATTTCGATGAATCTGAGTTCGAGTTTGAATTTGAGTACGACCCCGAGATTGACCCCGACGAATTAAATTAGTCACCTAACTCTGACATTCGATCTAACATAACCCCAACTACAGTAGATGGTGTACCATCCGAACGATAAGTAGCACACGATCTTAAATCCTCTAACGGCGTACCGTTTTGTAAAGACACTGATACTAACCTACCCACTTCAGTCAAAATATCCGGACGTTCGGTGCCAGCTTTACCGCCACCCGACATCCATGCTTCTTTAATACCACCGCCATCAAAAGATACGGTTAATAAGTACGGGGTGCCGTTGTTATCACGAATTGTTTCTTTGTAACACGGTCTACGATTATCTAATTCTGTGCGCATATTGCAATGTCTCCCATTTTCTACGTAAGCATACCACGGATTTTTGTTGGGCACTAGTCAAACGCGCAAACTGCCCGGTATGCATAACTCTTTGGTAATGATTGACCGCAGCGGATACATGGCCTTTGGTCAGTTTAGTCGGCGAAGGTGTAGCGTTGTGAAAATACTTATATTTTTGCTTTCGTTGGTCGTAATGCACGACAATATTATCGATATGAGTCATATTATTCCTTTCTAGTTGACATTTAACTCGTATTATACTATATATCATAGCATAATACAATAAAATATGGAGGTTTCCATGATTTTTGAAGATAATGTAACGTTACAAAACACTGCTGTAATGGGTGAAGATGCGATTAAGTTAGCAAATGAGAACAATTTTTTGCGTAACCAAAATGATGCATTGCGAGAAAAACTAAAGGAGCTACAAGTTTCTTTGGAACAAGCTCTTGGACCCCAGTACAACAGCATTAGTTAACGTAAAAAAACAAGAAAGGAAAAATGATGCCTGACATCAACCGCTACACGTCTGTCTCTATTACAAAGAAGGCACACAAAGAACTAACTTTAGTACAAAAAGCTATGTCTAAAGAATTTGGCGCAGATCTATCTCTAGCTAAACTCATAGAACACTTAGTAAGCGATAAAAGCAAAGCACTGAAATTGAATGGTCATTCAGAATAACACATCTTTGATCACCGCTAAATACCCGTATGGCGACGTACGTCGAAAGACGGTCAACGGGCGCAGGCATTACGAGGGTGAAGGTAAGTTTTTACCCTCTGTAACAACTATTCTATCACAAACAAAAACTAAAGCTGACTTAGCTGGTTTAGAACGTTGGAAACAACGGGTCGGTACGGAACAAGCCGAAGCTATAAAAAACCAAGCGGCTTCAGTAGGTACGGCAATGCACAAGTTTCTTGAGTGCCACATCCAAGGCGTAGGCTATGATGACCAAACTAACATCGGAGTTATCGGCAAACGCATGGCACAGTTAGTTATTAAAAGCGCGCTACCATCTATGGACGAGTATTGGGGTACGGAAGTAACTTTATATTACCCAACTTTTTACGGTGGTACCGCAGACTGTGTGGGGGTATGGCGCGGTCAACCAGCAATCATAGATTTCAAACAAACTAACAAACCAAAAATTGAGAAGTACGTGCAAGATTACTTTATGCAACTTGCCGCTTACGCAATGGCCCACGACGCATTGTACGGCACTAAGCTAGAAGCGGGAGTAATTTTGATGGCNTCACGTGGCATGAACTTACAGATATTTACTATTAATGGCGATCGTTTTAATGATTACAAGTATCAATGGTTGAAACGTTGTGAAAAATATTTTAATTTAGGAGAATAAGAATGGTTAAGTGGACAACAAAAGAGTTGGTGACGCGATTGGAAAAGTTTTGTGAAAGTCCAGAAGGTGCGAACGCTAGGGTGTCGTTAGCGGTACCGTTAGGCTTTGGATCTAAACCCAATACCTCATTTGATATACGTAAAATAGACCTAGTGCCCAATGAAATTATTGGTGCAAGCGAAAAATATAGATTAATAATTGTGATACAGGAATTGTAATGAGAAAAGCTAAGTCGTATTCGAGCCACGAAGCCGGACCGAAAAAACGTACCAGCATTGGCAACTCTATCCGTTCGCGACCGAAGCACAAACACAAACGACGCATGAAAAAAAGTTATCGCGGGCAGGGCAGACGATGCAACTAGTACCCTACCTAACGAATAAAATATATATTTGGTCAGGCAAGGTACATAGCTGGGCATGGACTAAGCTCTATGGCAAACGACAAAAGTAAGACGTTCGCCGAACACTGGGACGCCGAACTTAAACTATTGGATATGAGCTATCAACAGTCCCGCCAACAAAAACACGAACGGTTAAAGAAATTAAAAAAGAAGATTGACAAGTCTAGCAAATAGCATTATAAAGGATAGTAAGGCCAGTCAAGGTAGGCTGAAGACCCCGCAGAGTGATTAAAAGTAATGTAGTTCCGGGGTATACAAATAGGAGGGGACTTTGTCCCCTCAGTGTTAACAGAAAGGATAACTATGAAGAAGACTGGAATCAAATGCGTAACGTGTGGCGAGTATGTCACCCTCGATTATTGCTACGACTATGATTTATGTTTAGAGTGTGGGCCCATGCGCCCTAAAGACAAGGTCAATGTTGAGGCGAAGTTCTACACACAACTACGTAAAAAGACTGATGCATAAGTTCGTATTAGAGGTGCTGATTATCACGGCAGTGTTTATTGGGATCAATATTGTGATCAAAACGACGTTGGAAGCGGCAGAATTATACTGCTACGACGGNGATACCTGCTACCTAGCAGGCGAACCNCTACGGCTGTTGGGAGTCGATACGCCGGAAATCCATAGTCCAAAATGCGAGGCGGAATTAGCGTTTGGTATCGCAGTCCGAAATTATGTGAACGAGTGGATTGCTACGGCAGATGACGTACGGGTGGTGCGCTCTGGTATACATGGGTACTATGGCAGAGCTCTGGTGGACGTGTATATTGATGGTCAAAACATGGCAAAAACCCTTATAAACCGCGGTCTTGGGGCGCCGTACGTCGGTCGCCGAACGACGGACTGGTGTTGAAGTTATATAAGGTATAAAATAATAAATATTAGAAAATAAATATTTTGTAAAATAAACATGGATACATGGGATACATGTACTCAATAGAGTAAAATATGTTGAAATATAAGGAATTATTAGAGATATATGTATACCAATATGTATCCAAAATGTATACTTTGAACAGTATACATTTTACGTTTGCAAAACTTACTTTTGGAAAATTAAATTGTAATAAATATGCTGTATTCCTTATATGAAACTTGTGCTAACAATAGTGTATGTGATCGGCTCGTTGCCTGTGGGGCATGTAGATAGATTACAGTATGTAGATTATAAAACAAATAATTGCGAGGAAAGTTATGCAAGACAAATTACCCAAAACCAAGACTGGAACGAAGCGCACCAAAAAATCGCCGTCGGCTATGTCTGCCAACAAGAAAAAACTTTTAACTAGTATTACTACTGTCCAAGCTCCCGAAGGTGAACCGACGCAGGTTAAGGTTGGTTATCGTGATATAAAAATAGAATGGATCACACCCGATTTTAAAACCGATACCTTGACTGATTGTTTTGGTTGGTACTTGGCTAGAGAAGGTAAGATCCAAGTACAGAACTCATTGGGTGGTCAAGAAAAAGCTAACACCGTATTACATGAAGTATTGCATGCTTGCGTTTATGGTAGTGGTTTAAATCAAGCAGGTGGTGCACTTAAAGAAGAAGATAGTGAAGAGATTGTAGTCAATCAAATTACTAACTATCTTATGGGAGTGTTTAGAGATAACCCGTGGTTTCTTGATTACTTGAAGAAAAATATTAACGAGCCTAGTTAATTTTCTTTTTGTCTTTAGGCACAGGCACTTCCTCTGCTTGTACATCAATGATTTTCATTTCACGCATTAAGTCAGCAATCTTTTCGTCTACCTCTTGGTCTGTTAGCTGATCTAGTTTGCCATGCTTAATAATCTTTTGATCAATGTATAAACCAGCTGCCTTGCCTCGCGCAATTTCTGCGTTAACGGCTGCTGAATAAGAACCTGCTGTTAAAGCTATGTCTCTTATCTCTTGTAGTTTTTTAAAATGCTTGCCTGAAGTAACCTGATATTTTTTCTGTAAATCTTCACGTTCTTGTTTGATGCGTTCAGCAACTAGTGGGTAATACTTTGGGTTTTGTAGCATGGAGGCTTTCGATCGAGCACTAGCTTCAGGGTACCCCGCTTTAATTGCCGCTTCCGTTGCGGTAATCTCGCCTTCATTGTACACCAATTCTTGTATAAAAATAATTTGTTTGCCTGTAAGTCTGCTTGGTACGCCCATTAGTCCTCCTTGTTTCGCTTGTCCCTTTTGCTTGCGCTTGTCCCTTTCGCTTGTCGCTTGTCGCTTCCCATCAACAAAAATAATTCTGCTGAAATTTTATTTCGTAAGCTAGTGTAGGGAGAAAAAACTGTCTTGTATGTCATGACTAACTACCTACTATATATAGTAGCACTTGTCAATGTAAAATAAATAGCATTATGCTATTGACATTAGTTAAAAATTCATATCTAATAAACACATTAATTAAATAATAACGAGGGGACTAACAATGGACAACGACGAAATGACCCAAGCGATCGGGAGCGATAATTTCAAGCTATGGAGCAGAGAAGTAATTAAACATTTTTCAGCACCTTTTGATTATAATTTTGATTGTACTTTTACTGATGAGTTAATTAAAATTGTTTATAAAGATGAATTTTGTGAATGCGGTAATCCTAAAGCTATTTTAATCTGTAAGTACACGAAAAAAAGTAATCTATGGTTTATTACTTACGACAGTAGTTTTATTGATTTAACGCCGTATGAGATATTAAGTTTTAATGACATGAAGGAGAAAAAAAATGTTAACAAGAAAAAAAGAAGAAGAACACAAAATAAAATGGGCTGATAATTATGTAGATGATGACGGAGTATCTTACGATATATGGTATTGCAATACTTGTGATACTGACATTGATGACAAAGTACAAGAAATGGAAATGCACGAATGTAAAAAATCAACAAAGGAGAAAACATGAAGATACTACGAATATGTAGACAAAGTTGGGGTGAAACAGTGTTTGAAGATAAAGAAGATTTAAGAACTTCTTTAATTGATTTACACATGGACGAAGTTACAGCAGATGAGGAGTTTACTCCTAAAATGTTGCAACAACATAAGTCAAGTACACTTGACGAACTTTGTAATATGTTTGATTGGGATTATGAAGAAATAACAGATGAAAAAGCTTTAAAGTATAACGACTAACTTTAGAATAATTCTAAAAATGTAAAAAAAGTCTTCGTAGGAAGCACGAGGATTAACGAAAAGAAAGTAAGACGACCCATAGCACCCCCTAAATCGGGGTGTTATGATAAAAATAGAAAGGAATAATTATGTCAGATAAAATACAATTAAAAAAGAGGTTAAGCAAATGAGTAACCCCTTTTCACAACCAAACGATATAACAGAAGACGAGCTAACAGAAGCAATAAGGATATTGTGTGATTTTGTTAATGACCATCACGAGAAAGACGTTAGCAAAAAAGTTCGTAGTGCAGTAATATATTTAGACAAAGCTATGGCAGATGACGAATTAGTTATGGTGTATTACCCATGAGTAAAAAAACAATAGAGTGGATTAAGGATTGGTTAAGAAATAATGTTGACGACCCCGACGAAACCCCCGAAGGATTGTCTGAAGATAGCTTAAATTTATTAAACAAGATTGACGAGTGGGAGAAAGAAGAAAAGTACAATACAAAACGTTATGACAATGCATAAACTACATCTAGTGATTTATTTTAACCGACCTACTACATCTAGTTTGACCAATATGCTTTATTATGCTATTTTATATACATTAATTAAATAGAAAGGAATAACAATGCACACTTTAAAATTTAAAAACAACGATAACTTACGTAAGTTAGCACAACAGACTTTA
>JGI24003J15210_10000673_pt1 | contig 14592 bp, 17 predicted proteins | sample LinPmetageLP28_FD_15210 | JGI IMG/M metagenome (IMG submission 15210)
GTATTGTTGCTAAAATGCTTAATTGTCTCCCACGATTTGCTATAGATGCTGGGTTAGATGAATTCTGTCCGTAATTTGTCCTACTAGCATCATAACTATCTAAAGCATAGCTATCTAAAATTACTATGAAGTTATCACTATTAACGACTTGATGTTGTTGTTCTGGTGTTATATTAAATTGTAAAAATGGTGTTATAAGATCTATACCTTCTGTTAGTGGTAATCCTAGTTTATATTCAATATTAGATGAATATTTGTTTTCATCGTAACCTAAAAATCTTAATATTTCACCATTTGTTGAAACTGTTGGATCTTGTAAATCAAAAAAGGTCGCAAATCTCGCATCTAATAGATCTGGTATAACACCACTAAAGAATGAGCTAATAGCATTATAAGCGTTAGGTTGAGCGAATCCGCCGAGATTTTGAGATAATCCAGTACGAGCAAAGTCTTGATTTCCTATCATTTCTAATGAGTCCATAGTTAAGACTGGTCTTCCAACCATACAATTTGTCGCATTTGATTTCAAATATATATACGGATATAATGGTCTAAATGCGTCACTTGATGGTAAAGTATAAGAAAATAATTCATTTCGTACCCCAACGCCCCCACCGTCGCTGGTATTCCATACACAAGCTGTTATTACATTTTTATTACGTTGAAATATAATATGGTCGTGAGTCAATGGATTAGTATCTACGCTAATATCAAATTTAAATGGCTGTGTTGTTGAGGTTTGTTCTACATTTGGCACTGTTGGACTAATAAATCTATAAGGAGCGTCATTTTTTTCTACTAATACTTCAAAATCTCTGCTTGTGGCTTGGATTTCGCCTCTCATTTCGGTATTATTTTTTATATTAGTATACGATAAACCAATTCCAAAACCATGTGTATTATCAGCTCCAGCGTGATTTAGTAAATTTTCAATTCTACACATAAACATAGATGAACCTTTACACCAAACAAAATCCGTTGATAAAGGACAAATATAGTTTTGTCTAGTTGCTATATTAGCAGCTTCGGCTGATCTCATATTACCCATCGTTGTTAATGGGTTATTGCTGGTTTCAATAAATATGCTTTCGTCTTGTGAGGTTGGACTCTTATATGAAATATCAAATAGAGATTGATTAACAAAGTCTCGCTCGGTTCCATCATTATTCATAAAAGGCATAATCATCGGCGTATATTTAAATTTAGTTAATACTCTCTCGCCTTCTTCAACAACTTTAAATGATGAATAAACATCGCCATCTAATGGTGTTGGTTGGTCAACACTCAAGCATCCGTTCAAACCTGCTTCATAATCTTTGTAAAAATCCCTATAATTAGCATTATTATAGGACTTACTAGGCAATTCATATTCTAATGTGTTATTTATTCCTTCAGCCAGATTATATTTAACTGTATTATTATCTGCGGTAATTTGTAAAACTTCAAATTCGGCATTGAATGTTAAATTTTGTAATGCTATAGATGCGTCTTTACTAACAGATATACCAGCATCTAAATTAGATTGGAATATAGCACTCGGATTTTCAGTAGTAAGTCTAACTAATTTAACCATTATATATAGTTATATAATATTTTATTTTTAGTTTTTATACTTTTTTGTTAAATCTTTTTATAATAAGTTTCGGCTATTCCTAAACTATGATCGGCTTGTTTGCTTAATTCATGTTTTTCATTAGCATTTAAATTGGCATCTATTTCTCTATTTTCATATATTTTTCTTAGCATTGTACTATTCATATTATCGCCGAATTTAATTAATAATTCTTTTAAAATTTTACTATAATAAGTTATATCAATTTGTTTAGTTTGTTTATCATTTAAAAATAAAGGCTCATTATTTTTTATCTTCATTTTTTTAATATACAATAAGACAAATTCTTTAATCTTTTTATTTAATGGGTATGTAGCAACGGATCTCTGATTTGTAGTTGTATTGCCCACCCTGCGAATTCCACCAGTGGTTTTACTATGCTGTATGTATAACTCATTACGATGTAAGTATAAATAATTTTGTTTATTATCTGGTGGTGGGCGACGATTAATCCAAACATATAGAGAAGCATATTCTATTACTCTTAAAACAACATAATATTTTAATCCATCTTTTTCTTCATAATTATTTAACATTAGATTTAATATTAAATAATTTCTCATACCATTTAAATTAGTTATATCTGGTTTGTAATTCTCAGCAAATTCATTTAATTCATTCCAGGTTACAGTCATATTTTTTTCTTCATTTTCTGTTTTGATATTAGTTCCAGCTTTAGAAGTAATTTGATTTCTTAATTCATCACCGACCTCAGTTAGGAGCTTATAAAGATTATTATATTTTTTAACATCTAAACTAGCTTTGTTTGCTTCTAATAAACTTCTTACAGCTGATAATCTCTGATTTTTAGATTGATTTGATCCATCTAATAAAATAAAATTTAAATCTTTTTCTCGTTTTGCCTTATTAACTAGACGAGTTATAAATTTGAATATATTAAAATCATTCAAGTTGTTATTCAAGAATATCTTATTTAACTGATTAGCATATAATTTACGACTTTGAATGCTTAAATCAGGTCTTATTTCTTCTAGATAATTTTGGAACTGCGTCTTAAAATTTAAATAACTCATTATATATTATAATCTATTATAATATTTAAATAAAAATGAACGATATATTTTTTTTGTTCTAACTTTTTTTAAAAGTTGTTTTATCTTTTAAGTGGCAAGTACATTTTTTACCTTTATTTTTTGGACACATTTTAGAGCTTATATTATGAAATATTTGTTTTAAAGTTATTTTAGGTTTAGGTTTTTCTTTTTCAATTAAATCTCGCAAATTTACGTAACTATTTGTCGGCATTATATAATGTTAAAATATATTTTTTATACTGTAATTTGTATTTTTGTTGTTTTGATTGTTTTATTAGTAATTTAATTTTTTAAAATAAAATATAATCTATATATATAAAATCATAATGGCTTATCAATGTTTATTTTGTGAAGAGAGAACTAGAACATCTTATTGGAGTAATTGGTGTCCCGATTGCTCCCAGCTTCGTCGCATGTTATTATTATATGATCCTAAAAAATGTACTGATATATTAAAAAGAACACTTACTAGAGATGAGAAACAAATTGACTATAAAATTAGTCAAGAGCAAAAATCATTAGTTAATAAAGAAATAACTGAAAATAAAGATGATACAGATGAGTCTTATATTAAGAAACCAGAAACTCGTAGCACTAAAAAAAAATAATTACATTCTAGGTTTTATTTTAGGTCTTACTATATGTCGTCTTATAGATTGCGTAGAATTTGATATGACTTTAATAGGTTTAGTAGGTTGTACTAGATTTGATGGTTGACTGGTTCTCATCGGTGGTGGTGGTGGTGGTGGCAGTACTTCTGGCTCAGGCTCAGGCTCAGGCTCAGGCTCAGGCTCAGGCTCTTTTTCAACTCGCTTTTCAATTTTAGGTGGTTTAGGGATTATATCCTGTAAAGTTAATGAATCTAATTTTTTTTTTAGGGCAGCGATCTCTCTGTCCTTCGCTTCTTCTTTTTCAGCTTTAGCTTTAATATGTAAATCTAAAATTTTGTCCACTTCCGCATCATCTTTCTCTTTCATTATTTTTTTAGCCTTTGCCTTCTTACCTCTTTTTAATTGAGATGCCTCCCGAGCTTTTTTTAATGAGGCTAAACATTTGGCTTTATGCTCTGCGGTCATAGCCTTACGAGGTTTTTTTACCTTCTTTATGGGGGCAATCACTTCAGCGTCTTCAATTTCTAGTTCTAATTGATCCAATTTTGACTCATACTCTTCATTTTCCATATTTATACAAATAGATCATAAAATAATTTCAGTAAATTTGTGTAAAAATACAATAAAAATCCCCAACATTTTTTAGATTTATAAGGGTTTTAATCGCCATTTAAGTTTTATGGTGTGAAAGGATGCTAGGAATCTTGACTTTTTTTAAAAGTGGATTTATGTAGCTAAAAAAGTGGAAAGTTCTCGTTTGGCTATTTGCTTTTAATAAAATTAGCCAAATGAGAACCGCTCAAAATCTCAAAAATATATAATCAAAAAATGTTGGGAGAACCTGACTTAAAGATTATAAAATTTATTAATAAAATGACTAGATATACTGATTATTTAAAAGAACCAGTTTTATGTAAATACTGCGATAAATTCATTTCTAAAGGGCAAAGAGAGCCTCATTTAAAACGGAAAATTCATTTAGAAAATGTTTCTAAATATTATAATGATAAAGTTAATAAAAATAGTGAAGTCAAAGAAGGCAAAAAAAAAATATGATGCTCATTTTAAACTGGATAATGGGAAAGAAAAAGTTGTATCATTTGGTCAAGCTGGGGCATTAGATTACACAATACATGGTGATAATGATAGGAGAGAAAGATATAGAAAAAGACACGAAAAAGACCTTAAAACTAATGATCCAATGAGGCCTGGGTATTTATCTTATTATTTACTTTGGAATAAGAAAACCCTTAAGGCTTCAATAGCAGATTATAAGAAACGATTTAAATTGTAAGCCATATTATATTTTTTGATAAATTCATTTTATAACAATAATAAAAGCAATCAAAATTACATTTGTTTTGTACATTATTTCCATTTTTTATAAACTGGATTCTTTTTCTTGGAATAATAATTTGAAGCCCCTTGTCTTTCCATTCTCTAATATATGATGTATTAATTTTAACTTGAGGCATTATTAAAATAAATGGTTTATCTAATTGATGTAATCTGGTTAAAATTTCTTTACATTTGGAAAATGGTGGGTTGGAGCAAATCAAATCATATTCTGGTAATGTATCATTATTAAAAAAGTCAATTGGCTCGTGGATAACATTAAATCCTAGTTCTTGTAAATAAGTGCCTGATTTTCCGTCACCATAAAAACATTCCCATATTATTTTATCTTGTGGAATAAATTGTTTTATATTTTCCCAAGCATATTTAGGGGTCATATAGTCATCGTGTTTAATAAAGGTTTTAGTATGAAATCCAGCCATTTATATTATAAAGTATTAAAATTTTGATTCTTTAACCTTAGGTTTAATAGTTTCTGTTGTTGATATATTTTTGTATCCATTAGGCTTTTGCCAATAATGATAAGCAATAGCATAAGCTGTTGAATCCATTTATAATTAAATATAAATTATTAATAAATTATTAATAAACTTTTTTAATAAAAATAAATAAAAATAAATTGATTAATAATTGTTAAAATAATATTAATGAATATATATTTAATTCAACTTAAATAGTAGTATATATCTTTGATTCATTTTTTTCTTCTTTTCATATTTTTCAAATGTTTTTCCCAGAGATCAGCATCAGATTTTCTCGCACCGCCGCCGACTATGAATGAATAGATCCTAGAAAATCCCCATTGTGCCCCACTCATTTTACCTTTAAGACTTGTACCGCCTACTTTTTTACCACTCAAAGAACGAACTGATTGGGGATTATTTATTCTTGCCGCTAATGCTCTATCAAATACAGCATCAAGGATTTTCATATTAACGCCAGTAAGTTTGCTTATGTCTTTTTTAGAGTTTGGTTGACTGAGTTTTTGACCATATCGTTTATTAAATTTTTGCTTGTTAGTATAAACCATTGTATAAAATTAATCAAGATTTTTAATTGGTTTAAATTCTCGGTCATAATATATACCATCATTTCCTGTAAAATTAATACAGAGAAAACTTCTGGGATCTTTAGTTTCACGCCTATATAAGTTAATGAAATCCCTTTTTGAATTAAGATAGTTAAAACTTTCCCCTATCATTTCTAATTCAGCCATAGAACAAGCACCGAAACAACCACCAGTGATTTGTGACCTCAAGGTTGGTGGGGTCATATTTAGACGTTGCGATGATACAATTAGGCTGGTTGCTATGTGGCGACAATTTGATGCTAATTTTGCCACTATTCCAAACTGCTTTTTCATTTTTCCTGAATACCCGCAATCGTCCATCAGGATAATACGGTGTTGAATATTTTTCTCGGCTTTATCTTCAATAAATTCCTGTTCAATTTCATCGTATAAATTCATTAATACAGATTCATCAAAAGGCATAATATTTTGCTCTGGTATATCCTTGTACCTTGCTAAAAGCTTAAGTTTCTCGTCTTGCGAGTTATCACTTATGATGTAAATATTTTGTCCTTTAAAAATCTTATCATAACCAAACTCTGGATTTAATAATAGATTTAACATTATGGTTGTTTTTGCTATACCATGTTGAGATTTAGAATTTAAAAGAATTCTCATAGGTAAATCAAATACAGGCATTTTTTTATGGAATTGATCAGCTTGATCCTTAACACGAAGAATTTTAGGCATATTTATTATTATATTATATTTTTTATATTTATTATTTGTATAAAAGATGAGTGATCCGTTTTCTAAAATTAATAATGCCCAGACAACTGTCGGTGATTCAGCCCGAGATGCGGCAGCAGAGAAAGCATTAGAATTAAAACAAAAAGTATTTGAAAAAAAGAAAACTGTTGAAGAAGGATTATCTGGATTTAAGTTAATTACTGGGGGTAAGAATGTTGGAAAGGCAGCAGTTGATAATTTAAGTCCATACATTAAACAAGAGGCTAAAGCGAGTTGGAATCAGTTTAAAGATAAATGGACTGGCGAACTTAAATCAAGGGCTGAGGGATATGTTAAGAATATTGCTAGTAAAGTTACAGAACGAGCAGGAGCTGACGCACCTATACAAATGAGTGAAATAGGAGAGATAGCAGATGAAACAGCACCNGCCGTNGNAACNACANCAGCATCTGTAGCTGAACCAGCGTCTGATTTAATAAAATTATTGCCTGGTGAAGAAGCTGAAGCGTCAGCGGCAAAAGTTGGATCAACATTAAATCCATTTAATTTAGGCGGTGAGGGAGTTAACCCAGCAGCATCAGCTTCAAGTTCTTTATCACCGATCGCAGAAGCATCTGGAGCAGAAGAACGAGCCGCACAACTTGGAGCTTTAAGAGTACAATTAAGAACTGGATTAGATGCCTTAAAAACACAACAAACCGCTATTAATGATGGGATATCAAGATTAGGTAATGCTGGTAGAGTAGCCACACCTGGTAACTCAGCAGCAGATGAAGCAGCAGCAGCAGCAAAAGCAGCAGAAGCTCAAGCAGGTAAAGCCGCAGAAAAACAAGTAGCTGAAAAAGCAGCAGGAAAAGTGGCGACGGAAGATACAACAGCAGAAGTGACGGGCGAAGAAGCAGTTGGCAGCTTCTTTGACGATACTGGAATCTTAGCCCCGCTAGGTGTATTGATAGGAGCTATTGGTTTAGGAACAGCAGCAGAAGAAGCAAAAAAGAGAAAACCTAAAATGAATGCCGCTATGACTATGGGCGATCAGGTCGGGGGTACATCATATCAAGCTGGAATAAATTAGTCAATTAAAACAAATTTTTTAATTTATTTTTATTTATTAATTTTATAAAATGGATAAAGTTATTAAGATTAGTTCTCAACAAGGATTCGCAGCAACGTGGCTTAACACTGATACAACCCCATCTAATTTAAATCTCATAGATTGGACGATTCCGAGAGGCCTCAATATAGACATGAGTCGGTCATACATGTCTTTCAATTCACAGATCAACAACACAACTAATGATACACCAATTAATGCTCGTTGGGTTTTTAATGCTGATGGTGCTGATGATTACAACGTCCCTACCGCAGCATTAATTAAAAATATTCACGTAAGAAATGATAGGGGATTAGTTGAATCTATAAGAAAAGCTGATACACTTGCCTGTGGATTATGGGGATTAACAAATAGTGCTGAAACACGCAAAAACGATTTAAATACTTTCTCTAAATTTGTTAATGGTCGGGGTATTGGTAACTATACATCAGTTCAATTAGATTGCGTCACTGATAATACTGCTCCAGATGGTGCTGATGTAAATGCTCTTCATCAATCAGGCAATGTTACTCGTGATATTAAAGTACCATTAAAAGATGTTTTAGGAATCGGTGGAGCTGAAGCTTATTCAACAAATATCTTTGGCGAAACCCGAATCCATGCGGAATTAAATTTTGCTGAATTAACCAGTGAACATTTGGGCGGGGCTGAAGCAACATCTAATATGTTTGATAACACAACTAAATACGGTGCTATGGTACAACAAACCGTCGCCGATGGAGCAGATTTCGGCAAAGAATTAATTAGCACTGGAGCTTATGGTGACTGGCAGTACGTTTGCCCTTTCTTCGTTGGGGCTCAAGTGTTAATTAATTTTTCCACCACACCATCAGCTGGTGGTGCTACTACGCCACGAGGACCATTAACAACGACTATTACATCTATGAAATATCAAACCGATAACACTAAACCATCTACTGGAGCTGATCCTAACACAAATTTTGCTAAAGTAATTTTTCAAGTGGCCGATAATCTTTTTAATAATGCTACTGGTGTTGAACAGGTTGTGAGTGAAATTTTAGTTAATTATGATGGAGCTAATTTAGCTTTACAGAATGTTATTAGCCGAGCCGAACTTTGTTTATATACAATCCCCGATGATGGAAATATGCCAACTAGTTTAACTTACCCAACATACACAACTGAAGAAGACAATGGCAACACTTTAGCCTCATTTAGCCGTCAATATATGTTAGAACCTGAAGCTGATTCTATTTTAGTTGCTGCGTGTTCTAATAATAATATTTTACCTAGTAAGCCACTTACTAGTTATAGATATGCTATTAATCAAGATGAACAAACTGGCAACCGAGACATTGATGTATGTAGTGCTACCGCATTAGGATCTCCGCTCCAATTTGATCGTTTACAGAGATGTCTTGATAGTCAAATAGCTGTTGGATTCAGGAATGCTCACTTAAGGTTTTACAAGAATAATGAACCATTACAAGATAATGTATATAATGCTGCCCCAATATCTATGATTTGTGAAACTGTTGCTGAAAGTCAAGATAGTAAAATGTTAAATCTTAACATTGAAAGCCCTGGATTAGATAAACTATTAATTTATAAACACATGTACAAAACAATCTAAACAATATTTTTTGGGGTTCTCATTTGGCTATTTGCTTTTAATATAATTAGCCAAACGAGAACCGCTAATTAAATAAAACTTTTATTGAATCTTTTTTTTATTTTTCAAATTTATTTTATTTTATATTATTATAAAATGAGTGATTTAATGCCCCGAGTTGTTTACCATAGCGTAAAACCACAATCAGAGCAAGATGTCTATACCAGTAGCAACAAACCTGAGTTTCTTATATCTGTAGGTAAAGGACGCAGTTTAGTTCCTAATTCTGTAAGAATTTTAGCTGATGTTAGAGTTCTTGATGATAATACTAATAGTAACTCAATATCAACTGGTAGTAGAACTTTTGATCATAATTTAGGCGGACACGCATTCATAGACACAGTAAACGTGAATTTTTCAAATATGGGTTCTATTGAAGAGAACACTAATTATGCTCGTTATGTTGGTATGGACGCAATTGCTTCACTTAATGAATATGATATGCTTAACTCTGATAAAGCATGTGAATTACGAGGAGTTAATCAACAATATATGACTGATATAGCGTCTGGAATTACTCCAGATCTTACCACTGGTACTCCAGTGACTTTAGATGCCGATTTTAGTATTAAACCTTTATGCTGTTTAAATAAAATGGATCGTAATGTTAATGGTTTGCCTATGGCTCGTAGTGGGATTATTAGGTTAAAAATTGTCTTAGCTGATAATCTTGATGCTATTTTTGGTCAAAAAGCAGACATTAATTGTGGCTATGAATTACGCAACTTACGATGTGCTTATAAGTCAGTGCCTGATTCTAGAACTCCTGAAGAGGTCACTATGGGCGTTGTTAATGATTTTAAATCAAATCTTCTTTCTAATGAAGCCACTATCTCAACTAATGTCGCTGCCATGTGTGATAGTGTTGCTATTAACTTTATCCAGAATCAACACGAATCAGTGCCAGTGTATAATTCTAATAAAATGGAGAATGTTCAAGGTTTAGATCAAATTCAGTATCTTTTCAATGATCAAAGCAATAGTCTAGTAACTTACCCTATCACTGACCGAACAGAAATGCTTGAACGATTTATTGAGTCTATGATGGATACTAGCCATAATCAGGTGTCTATTGATAAATACCGTTCTAATGCTGGATTTGCTGTAGGATTAAAATTTGATGAAGCAATTGACTTGCGGAACAACGTCTTTACATTACAACTGGTATCATCAGTTAATCAAAATTACCCAGTTAATTGTTTCATGTATTTCTTTAGTCGCCGAGTAGTCTAGGAAACAAAAATTTAAAAAATAATATGTGTATATATAGAATATACAAATGAAGAAAGAGTTGATTGATTTTATATTAAAAATTTTAGATAAGACTTATAAGTTTTTATCTAAATTAAGGTGTTCTTGTTGTTGTTGTAATAGTAATTGTACTATTGATAAGTCAGTCCACGTGGATTGTGAAGATATAGAAAATGAAAGAGATTTAAATGAATTAAGGAAAAATAAAAGTGAATCTGATTTAGATTCATTAAAAAATAAATAAAAATATATCATATATTTATAAATGAGTGTAATTAGTAATGCCGAAATAAAAAGAACATCAACTGATGGGACGGCGGTGATCGCTGGGTCTTTGCCTGTTCCTACAGCAGATACAAATGGACGAGATGGCTGGTTATATCAAAAAACATCTGGTGTAGAGAAATTTAACTATTATTTATGGACACAAGGATCTAAAGCATTAAGATTAAAAGATTTACGAAGTGTTTATATGGTTGCGTCAGTTGATACATATACAAATGTAACCTCAGCTCCGTTTATCGTTGTATATACAAAGCCTACGGGCGTGGGTGATTTTGATACATGGTATCATAGTAGAATAGCATATACGATTAATGAACAAACAACAACTATAATGTTAGGAGAAAAGGTACAGTTTTATACTCACCAGACTTTACCTACAGATAATTATGGATTAAGGCAAATATCTTTACCTATAGAAATAAAAGATGGGGAAGCCTTACTCACGGAGGAAATACTGTACATTACATTACATAGTGATAGTTCAGCACCAGATAATACAAAAATATTAGTCAGTGATTTCGGTTTAGAAACCAACCACACAGAGAGAATAAGTCTTAGAATGAAATTAAACGGCAATTAGATAAAGTCCATAGTTTCACGTGGAATTCTTACTTTTTCAAATTTATATTTATTAAGATATTTGTTTTTTTTTTCACCGTTAAATATCCTATACATTGTTGAGCGTGGGATATTAGTGAACTCTTTAACGTCTTCATACTGGAAACATAGCCGACATTCTTTAGTATCATTGTTAGTAATTCGGTATTTGTAAAATGTGATATTCATTGCTTATATATATATATAATATTATGTTTAAGTAAGTATAAAAATAATATTTGTCTTATTTTAAATGTGTATAATAATATTTATTTTTGAATTCATCATTTAGTTTTATATGATTAAAAAATACTTTTTCATCTAATATATTTTTAGCAATACTATTGAAAGTTGTTTCTCCAGGTTGTTTACCTAATTTTTTATGTTGTATTTTTGAATAGTTGTTGATTTGTTGGTGTTCTTGTATTTTTTCATCATCTAAATTATAATCCATTAATTTAACTCCATTAATTTTTTTAGCTTTATTCTTCATAGGAATATGTAATTTAGAATATAATTTAGAGGCAACAAATTTAACTCTATCATATTCCGTATTTATGTTAATGGGTTTAGTTGTACGATCTCTAAATAAGATTTTATATTCTTTAATGAGTTGTTCACTATTGAATTCATTAGGCTTATTACATGAAATTTTAAAATCAACATTCATATTAAACAAATTAAGTACTTTTTTAACAAATAATATTTGATTAATACTTGATTGTAATTTTTTAATTGAAAAATCATTATTAAGCGTTAGTTTGTTATGTAGTTTTATAGTTTCACAATCTTTATTTGATAAAATTAAATGTTTAATGTTAATATGTTGTGTTATTGCGAAACTATCATTGATCAGTGTTCTTGAATTTAAAATATCTTTTGTGTGATAAATATGGAGTAATTTTTCATTAACTTCACTTTTTAAAAGTGTTGATAAGTTGTAATTTTCTAAATCATATTTTTTAACATTTTCAGTTTTATTTGTTTTAAGTTGATTTCCACGATTCCCACAAATACAATCATCGTTTGTTAGCTTAAATCCTCGTTCTTTTAATAAAAGTTTAAAATGTAACGATGAATTAGATTTATAACAATTTTGTTTATATTCGTGATAATATAATAATGAACAAAACAATTGATTAATATGTTTCTCTTGCGTTGAGAAAACTTTAAGAGCTAATAAGTTCTCTTCATTTACATAAGCTTTAAAATCATCTTCACTAATAATTGTATCATTAGATACTTTTTTATTAAAAATAAAATAATAATGATGTGATATTTTACGCTCTCTATTAATTTGTTGAAGCATTGCTGAGGGGCTAATAGTGTTCATTTCATAATAAGAAAAAACTGGACGAGGAAGCTGATCTTTACCATATCCATTACTATCTAAACCATAAACAATTTTAGGCGAGAAGATTATTCTTTTATGTTCATTTAATCTAATATGTTCTTTTTGTTCTTGTCTATCTTCGGCAACAATTAAAACAATCGGTTCCCTATCAGGGTAATCTTGTTTATCAATTGCGGTGATTTGTTCATATAAATTTTTAGCTTGTTTTTTAGAATCACAAGGCAATAACCACATATCGTGTTTAGATATTTGATGTATAAATTCCTCGTGTTCGTGAATTTCAGTTGATAAAGTACCTTTATTATGTATATAATCATTTTGTATATAATTTAATTTTATTCCCTTGATCCTTTCTATTTCATTTAAAAACTGAATAGATAAATCGCTTATATCTGCGTCAACACAAATAATAGCTTTACATTCTAATAGAACGTCGTTAATAAGATACTCAAAAATAGCATCTCTATTTTTAGCTAATGTATCTGTTTGGAGTAAGTATTCAATAATAGAATTAAACTCATCTAGAAAAATTACTTTATTTTTAAAATCCCATAGATTAAATTGTAAGTTTAAAATACTATCAATACAAATTGTTAAACCTTGTCCGTATTTATTAGCCATATCATACTCATAATAAGACATTTGTCCATCGCAAATTTTAATAAAATCCTCATATTGTTCTTTAGCTAGAGACCTTCGGCTAGTTATAGAAATAAATTCAGTTTGTGTGTCTTCAATAAACTTTTTAAATAATGTTGTTTTCCCTGTTCCAGTATCACTTTTAATACAGTATGATTTGTTACATTCAATGATTAAATCTTTAGAAAGTTTATCAATGGTTATATGGTGAAAATCATTAAAAGTATTTTTAGGAACTTCTAAATAGCGATAAAATCTAATATCTTTTGATTTTTTAAGAACTTTTAAAAGCCATTCAAACATAAATTCATATTTTTTAGTATCAATAGAATCCCAAGTTTTAAAATTTTTGTCTTTATCATATTTAGTTCTACCGAACTTTTTAGAATATTTATCCCATAATGATTTTTTTTTAATTATTTTCATGGAGCAAGTTAACTTAAACCATAAACTTAAATCTAAAAAGTAATCTTGAGTTAAACTATCTAATATTTCAATGACTTTTTGATCAGGTACATTGTATGTGTATTTAGTTTGATATTTAACTAATTTATTATTTAAACCTTTATTAACTTTATTCGTTCTTTTTTTATGTTCAGGTAATTTATCAAAAATATTATCTTTAATAAAATTAAATAAATCATCAGGAATTTTTTTAATATATGTATCATTAACACATTCATATTGTTTAACATAACCATTTGTATTACCTCCCCGAGTATCAATTTTAAATAAATCATTTTGTATTCCTTGAGTTTGTCTAAAACCTTCTTTGTGTTTAAAAATAAGATGGAAACCACCATTTAATGTTTTTTGTGTATAAGTATTAAATCGTTTAATAAAATCTTTTCCAAATGTATCAATAAATAGTTTATGATTAGGATTGTTAATAGGGTCGTACGTTTCTTTTCCTTTTTTAGTGTAAAAATCTAAATCAATAGCAATAATTCCCGATCGTTTATTACAAATATATCCTACATCATAATTATTACACGGTTTTAATTCATTATTTGTTCCATTTTCCCATTTAGATTCTATAGGGGTTTTTTGATCCTTTCTTATTTTAAGTTTAGGAATAGAATTAATTTTTAGTTTTCTTTCTATAATAATTTTTTTATCATTCATTATTATATCACAAGATTTTTTATCAAATCCAGCGGTCAAACAGCTAAAACAAGTTTGATCATTTAACGGAAACAACATTTTTTTAGAGCAGAGTTTACAATTCATTTTGGTTCTTATATAATATATGTCTTAAGTCTTTAAACCATTTTATTTTAAAACAATATATTAGTTATGTCTTAGNATTGTGTGGTTCTCGTTTGG
>JGI24003J15210_10000679_pt1 | contig 14534 bp, 18 predicted proteins | sample LinPmetageLP28_FD_15210 | JGI IMG/M metagenome (IMG submission 15210)
GTCCCAAACTACTGCACTGCCAGGTTTCCACTTGTAAATGGTGTCTATTTCTAATCCTTCAGCCCAATCATATGGCATGTGAGACATGTATGTGTTCCAAGTTGCTTTGTCAATCCTGTAGCCATCACAGCAATCTTCTATATTCTTTTGGTTTATGGGCCTTTTCCAACTGGATTGATCAGTGTTACCCTTCGTACCTTTGTTTGAATTTGCATTATTCCTCAAATAACTTCTCTGTTTGAAGGTTATGCTATATGTGTCTGCCCATTCTTTGTTATCGCTTATCACATCAAGTGGTATTAATATTACTTTGTGTGGGATTTTATCTGCATACCATCGAAGATCAGCATGTATTTTCCATGGCTTAATTGCTTCTTGCCAAGCAAAAAAATCTAATTTGTGGTCACCTATTTCACTTGTTAACTTGTTATGAAATATCTCTCGCATAATTGGGCCATATGGAGGATGTTCATATGCACTGCCGGCGTACTTACTTGTAGAGCCATGTTCTGGATAGTCTACAGTATCTATAATTTTGCGAAGTTCGTTTACGTCTGCACTACTAATAAAGTTATCTATTACCCAAGAGCCAGAATCTGACGATTGCATCTTAGCAATTTGTTCATCTGTATAACTGTTATCCAAATAAATGTGTTGCGACATTTTTGGGTCTCCTAGATAGTTTTGTCATTCTGCGTATTTACACGGTCAGTCAATTGTGCATATGAAATTGCAGTACAGTTGGCTAGATTAAAAAATTTTTCTGGTAACGTGCCTTCTACAAATCTAAATGTGACACTAGGATAGGACAGCATAAAGTCATAGATCTGTTTGGCCCACACAGTTTGATGAACAATTACATCAGACTTATTGTATGCATTAGTGTCTTTGTAGATGTTGTTGTTAGGTCCATCCTCTGCACAGTCGAAACCAATACAGGTCAAATCAGTATGTCCATCCATGACTGCAATGTGCATACATGAACTGCCTGCTCCATAGTGCGGATTCTTTGGAATTAGATGTGGAGTGCCGCCATGCCTACTCATGTTCAAATGATTTGTGTACACAGTGTTCTTTTGGTCGTATTCTTGTTCTACTACTTCCTGATACATTTTACGATCAATTACAACTAAAAAATCTGGCTCGTAGTCTCTGTAGAGTGCATTACAACCATAGGTATCTTGAGGCAACGAATATAGGTCAAAATCTTTTCTTGATTCGCCATTCCCAATAATGTAGGCAGACTTGCCTTCTGGATCATTAAACACTGACCTTGGAAAGTATTCTTTCTCTAAAGTTTTTTCGCCTTGCTTTATAATGATGTTGGTAATAATTTCTTCACCAACATAACTGCTTACTGCCATGCTTATATTTTATATTCTGATTTTACAAAAGCCAAGCAATTTTCAGAAGTAGCATTTGTAAGGCCTTTTTCATCAACGAAAAGTTTATGAATGGTATTATTATCAATAACCATTGCAAACCTATTAAGTCTTACTCCTAACTCTGTGCCTTTGTAACTGTTCAGGTCTAGATCTGTCAAACTCATTTTAGGATCTGCTATCATAACGATCCGAGAATTTTCGTGATTTATATAATCGCTAAATGCATTCATTACCCATGGGTCATTGTAACTTACACAGCAGATTTCATCTATACCAGCATTGTAAAACTCATTTTCATATTTTACAAAACCTGGCAAATGTTTTTCTGTACAGGTTGGAGTAAATGCTCCGGGAATGCCAATAAGCACAACACGTTTGCCTTGTAAATGTTGAGTCAATGGGACATAATCAAATGCAGGACCATCAGGATCATTGTTAGGAATAAAAACCATTGCTTCTGGTACTTCTTGAAGAGAATAACTTGGAAAGTCAAATAATTTCGCCATACTAATAATTATCGCCAGTTTTCTATCACTAATGGATCATGTTTGATTTCTGCTGGATTAGGCTTGCCGTGGAAAACCATTACTGCACAATCATCGGGCAAATGATATTTTTTTATTTTTTCCACAGTGGTTTTTTGCCCATTTCTAATTTCTACTACTGTTTCTTTAGTGAATCTTTCTTTTACAAATTTATCATGTGGAGAATTTTTCTTTTCGCCTTGTTCTAGTCCTATTTCCCATTTGTATGACATTATCCATTCACGAGGCCAAATGGGGCCGTTTCTATACAATGATGTCATGTAATCTTGATCACCCCTAAACTTTTTCATAATTTGTACATGATTATCTTTGAAATTATTATACACATGCGCCTCTTGTCCTGCGTTGAATTTCATTACTGAAGAATTACGTACATGGTAGTTTGGTATTCTGCATCTATTAAAGTCTTGAATAATAACAAACGCATCACCTTCAAAATCCCATAAATGATCAATGTTTCGAATAATAACAATATCAAGATCCATAAACACAACTCTTCCTTCTATGCCTAAATCATCTCTAAACATATGCACTTTGTTCCACCAAGTTGGATACAATGGACTTACTATTATTTGATTTATATCACTGTGCCAGTCTTTACGTGAATCTGTAATTACATAAAATGTCACATCTGTTGAATGACGTTTTACCATGTTGTAAAGTTTCTCTACATACATGGTGCCGTATTTTGTTCCCGTACAAACACATAGAAATATTTTGTTCATAATTGCTTTTTTAATCTACTCCAGGGTAATCCTTGTCGGATTTCATCTACAAACCATTCACAGTAACTTATTTGTTTTAACCATTCAGTCCTGTTGGGTTTGGCTGGATTCTCTATGTCACTGCCTATCAAATTACCCACAGGCCTACACAATGAAGATTCGTCTACATATACAGGTACACCCTGAAGCACTGCTTCTATGGCGGGATTAGAATTATAGTTTACAACAGCGTGTGCATTGTTCAGCAGTGATGCAAAGTCTACTTCATCGCCATTGCCAGTCATCTTTGGTGTAGAAATATAAACTCCTTTGTACTTGTTGGCAATTTGTGATAGATTTACTTGATGCCTAGGATGTGTGCGGAGATAGATGTATCTGTCACTCTGCGATCTTATCCATGCAACTTGTTTGTTGCACCAATCAATAATATTGCCGCCAGTCCATGCATCTGAATTTACATTTTGTGTACAAATAATTACGTGTTCACCATTTTTCCATGGTGCCGGATTATCTAATTTTAGTTTACTTAGACGTGCGTCATCTACTGATTGATTTGCAAAGTTTGCTAAAGCATTGATATTGCCAATGCCCATACGCCAAGACTCATTACGAATTAGACCACCAACCTCAATTATTAACAATTTTGCACGNTTTTTGTAGTGTGTATAAATTGGTTTTCTTCCATACATGTTTAGTAACACCGACCACATAACCACAACATCTGCTTCTGGTCGTGCATTGTTATCACAAATAATATAATCTTCATCTTTGATAGAATCTATAAATGCCTGCATGACAGGGATGCCTGATCTAGCACAAGTGTCTTTAAAGATTGCTATTTTCATTGCGTAATGTGATTGTATAAATTTTCTGCAATCACTTCATGTCCTTGTTGATTTGGATGGTACTTGTTAGGGTATATTAATTTATTGTTTTGAAATTTGTCTAATTCGGTAGTCTGTTTGTTCACAGTGCCGCCCAACATCTCTATAGCAGACTGTGATACAATTTTGTTTTTATTGATTCCAGAATAGTTAAATTGTATTTTTGTCCATCCTTCAATGTAAACATCTGTCAAATTGTGTTTAGCACACATATACTGTAATGCCAATATGGTAGTATTTGCTTTGTGTTGATCTATATCAGCACTTTGCATTTCGGTAAAATAAAATTTAGTTTTCATATTTTTATCGCCTGTGGGTCTTAGGACTGAAAATTTTTCACCATTGTGATACAGTTGTCGTGTAGGATTTGTNATAAAGAATATGCACACACAATCTTNAAATTTTTTATTTTTTATGAAATCATCNAATTGCATAATCATAGAATCAATTGCAGTACCTTCNGCACTCATGTTATGGTAGTCATCAGTGCCTAACATTTCATGCAGTATATCACCAAAAGGTTTTTGTCCTTTTTTAAGTTCTGCACCTGCAGGCCAACTGTCGCCAAACACTGCTAAAGTTTTCATTTTCCGCTAGGCATGCCTGATTTAACATGCACCACTGATTTGCCACTGATGTTGCGATATGAAAACGAAACATTTGGCCTAATTAAAAGTTGACTTTTATTTTCTCTAGACAGTTCATAGATATCGTCAAAAATTGTAAATTCGCAAACGCCAAACATGCATGTTATTAAACGCCATCCAAAATTACTATTTTTACGGTACACATCATGAGGCTTATTATAATCATAATATTCTGATTGAAAAATAATTGGTTTTACTTTTTGATCAAATTCAGGCTTATGATAAATGACTGTGGAATCATTTTGATTGTGTTGTATAAGCCATACATTGTCTTCCAATATTTCTGTAACATTTTTAATCATAATCTTTCGTAAATGCAGTCTCTTGTAATTTTGTACACTCTGCTGTAGCCCATTTCTATCAGCCAGTTGTTGATTGCTTCTTTGCCTTCATTGCCTTGATTAAACACACAGCGTTCCAAACAAATGATCGGCGAACAAGTATCGATTGTGTTTTTGCCACCTTCAAGTACTTTAAGTTCTGCACCTTCAACGTCTATTTTTAACACATCCAACCATGGAAACATCATTTCATCCATTGGTCTTAGTTTTATATCACCTTTGGATCTTTCTACAACCTGCGTGGATCCCAAATGGTTTGGCACTATGACATCTAGTACGCCTGTAGAGTTTATGTTAGACAGTCCATATTCATGCAGTTTAATATTGTCATGCTGTTTACAATTTTCTTTGAAGCACTCAATGTTATAATGTGCAGGTTCAAATGCAGATATATTTTTAAAATGTGATGCAAAAGTTGATGACCATCTGCCCACATTGCCGCCAACATCTACCATGTGTCTAAATTGTTTTGCTCGTTTTAATATTTCTTTGTGCAATGCGCCATCATGATCTTTCACTGACTGTGCTATATGATGCCTCGGAAGATCATCGTCGGGGATATAAAATCCTTCAACTAATTGCATAATTTTTCATCCATTACATTTACTTTGGGTGACCATCCATGCTGTCTTAATGTTGTGCTGGACAGTGTGTTGCTGTCTAATTCATAATTTTCACCTTCTACTACAGGCACATCAATATTGTTGTACGCAACAAGGTCGCTTATTTTAATAGCAATGCCAAGACCACAATCAACTATGCCTTGAATATCGTTATCAATTATAGTTTGTATTGCTGTAACTACATCACTGACATGAATTAAATCTCTAGTGTGTGTGGTAACATATTGTAAATTTTTGTTTTTAATTTTTTCTACTAGTGTAACAGGATTTGCTCCATCACCCCAAACTGTGCTGAATCTTATACCTACGCTGTCTGTTGGTGCTACTAATTCATTTACATATTTTGAAATAGCATATGGATGCATCCACCAACCTAAACAAGCAGATGATGATGCATATATTACTTTTATATTTTCATTAGCACAAGCATCAAAAACTTTTTTTGCAAGTACAACATTCTGTTGCCAAAATACATCTGGATCCTTAAAACTTTTTTTAATGTCTGCCAGTGCGGCAAGATGTATGCACAAATCGCCTTTAGGTTTGTCCGGAAAATCGTTTATGTCTTTGCCCAATTTCGTGTCCCAAGCCTCGATGGTGTGTCCTTGTAATTCTAAATGTTTACACAGATGTGTGCCGATAAATCCATGTGATCCTGTTACTATGATGTGCATAATTTTATATATAGAACTCTTTTGGCACTGTTAGTGACTCTTGACTGGTCACTGTTACTGCCCTAGGTGTCACTACTTGTATCTTAACATATTTGTCTTTTACAAACATGTCTGATGCGGTAATGCCATCTTCATATGCACCTTGTATTAAACGTCTAGCGGCATGCGGTTTAATCACATAACCATATGTGCCTTTCAGTTGTCTCTCACCTTTTCGAAACCATTCAAAGTCTTTGACTGTGGGTGACGTACCAAGATCAGGATCAGGCTCTGACCATCTATGATTGTCTAGATGTAATATATCCTCAAACGGTTGCAAGAAAGTGTTTGATACAACTTTTGAGTCGTGTTCTAAAACTACAAGATTTTCATTTAGTGCAACACATTTTTTCCAAACATTCAAATGCGATATCATACAGCCGCGAACACCACCTTTTTTATTTTTTATTCTAAACAGTTTAGGACCAGGATCATACATTTTTAAATTTTCTTTTTTAATGTAGTCATCAGCACGACTAGGTGTATAACCATTAAACAATTCAACATCCAGTCCAAACTGTTTCGCACTCTCTAATGCAGTTTGTGCCGCTTTAACAGTTCTTTCTATTTCAGGAAGATATATTACAACAGATTTCATGCTGTAAGCATCTGTTCGATGTGCGGTCTAAAACGTTTCCATACAATGCCTGACTTCACTTCGTCAATGGTCCAATTTGCGTAGGCTAAGTCATTTAACCATTGCGTACGGTCGGGTGTGGCAGGATTCTCAATTTTGTCAAAATTTGCATTGCCCACGTCCCAAGCAAGACACAAGTCGGAGGTAAGAAACACAGGCACACCATATGTGGCGGCGTCTACTGCCGCTGTGGAGTTGTGTGTTACTGCGGCCCAACAGTTGTCCAATTCTTCTAAAAAAGTAAATCTATAATTCGCTGTAGGTCCACCGCCCTTGTCTACATTTGTAACTTCAATTTGTGGATGTTTTTTTGCCATGTCTTGGGCACATTTGATTGCATGGTTAGGATGAGGTCGTAGTTTTATTGGACGATCAGTTTTACCTTTGAGTTTTTCTATTACTTCATCAACCCATTTGTAAGGGTCTGTATTTGTTCTAGACATGGACCAGTTGTCTATGGGTTGGGTACAAAGTAAAATATGATCTCCTTTAGTACGCCATGGTCTTGATTTTGTTGACAAATATGATTCTATTTTTTGCCATCTGTCTCCGGGTGAGTTTTGATTCAAAAAGTTTCCGTCATTCATAGGTGACCAAAGTCCACATCTGTAATAGTGTTTGGCCCAGTCTGTGGCTCTATTACCCATGGATGTCCATATGCCGCCATCAAAAGACACACATACACCACCATGCTTTTCGTGATGCTGTCTAATTTTTCTTCTATTGCCTTTTAGAAAGTCTCCTGCAGAATCAGGTCCATATCCAAAATGCACAGCCACTTTTTCTTTTGGTTCACCAGCATATTTTTCTGGATCACCTTTGCCTTCGATCCATACTGCTTCGTCGCCTGCTGCCTTGATGCCTTCGGCCCATGCTTTGATCATTTCGAAAGATGCACCTTTGCCTCTACGTTTTACAGTGTTGCGAAAGACTTCGACTTTCATCAGTAGCCTTGATAATATTTTATAATGCCAGCAATATCTAATTGGCTCTCTACTTTGAAGAATTGGTTTTGTTTGGAATAATCCACATAGTAATCGCGTTTGTCTCGATCCTCATCTTCGACAATTTCTAATTTTAGTTCTATGTGTTTTTGTATTTCTTTTACAATATCTTCTTTTGTAATATTTAAATTTTCTGCACCCAAGTTAAATGTACCGCCATTAAACTGTTTAAAGTTATCAACAATGTAACATATTGTGTTTGCTAGATCATTTACATGATAAAAAGTTCTTTGTGCTTTAGGTTGGTATAATTGGATAAATCCAGACTTTACAGCATCTCTGCAGAGTGTGTGTATTAATAGATCATGTCTCATTTTAAATGACAATCCATATGCTGTGGCTGGACGTAATATTGTCCAGTCAGTGATATCTTTTATCATCTCTTCTCCTTGCAGTTTGGATTTTGCATAAAGAGTGGCAGGGTTACAATCTAAAGTTTCTACACAGGGTTGATCTAATTTACCATACACACTGCCTGTAGATAAAAATATAGTTGGTCTGTTTAGTTCTGCAATTTTTTTTACGCCATCTACATTAGTTTTCATACATTGGCCAGGATTATCATCACATGCAACGTATCCTACTTCAGCGGCAAGATGTACAATCATATCAACATCTTTATACTCTGATAGATCATCTAACAGATCTTGTTTTTTAAAACTAAAATTTTTATTGTATTGCAGTGCACCTGCTAGTCGTTGATCAATTGCTTCCTGTGAATTATCAAATCCTACAATGTGGTGTTGTGTGTTACGCATGTTGTAGATAAATTGTGTTCCTATGTAGCCTAATGCACCTGTTACTAATATTTTCATTTTAAGTCCTTCCAATATGCGTGTGTTTGTTTTGTTGTAAGATCTATTTTTTTACTTTTCATTGCATCTTTACGGTCAAACCCTTTTAGGTGATCCATGTATTGACCTAACTCAGAATTTATAAACGGATGTCTGGCTTTACGCATTCCTCCAAATCTTCCGTCATTTAAATCTTCATTTTGTATTTTACCTGCCTGCTCCATTTCAAGTCTTACTGCATCAAATGTAAATGAGTCAGTGTAACCTGCTCTTGGAAAAGTATTCAAGAATCCTTTTTGTATGTTGTAGAATAAATCATCATCATAGTATTGTTGCCAGCGTTTGAAAAATTCATCTGCATATTCGTGTGCTGTGTTAAATGCATAATATCCTGTTTCTGAAAATCCTTTTTTTGGTCTGCCAAGATATGATGTAAATGCCTGATCAGGGATGATGTGCTCCAACCAAGTCATTGGAATTGGTTCAAATGTTATAATGTCTGCATCTAGATACCACAGCATGTCTGGTTTAGTTTTTTGGTATGCATCAATACAAGCAAACACTTTGTATGAGAATCTTATAGCATCATACTCGAATTGATAATCTTTCATACCTAATCTTTGTAGTTTAGGATTGTTTGCATGTCTTTCTATAAATGCTTTTAGTGAAGGTTGCTCTTTGCAAAGGTCGTAATATTCAAATCTATCTTTGGCCACAGTCTGTGTCATATCATCTGGATATACTAACACTTTTGCATGACTAGGCCAGTTGCTTTCAGTAGTGTCTAATGATTTTTGTATTGGCAGTGGCCAATATCTCGGACCGTATGTTGATACTATAGTTAATGATTTCATAATAGTTTTTGTATGGTGTCGTACATCACATCAATGCCTTTTGTTACGTCTTCTAATCCGTTACCTACAAAGAAGCCTTCGTCTTCAATCTCATCTGCCGCTTCGTATGTGCCTTCTGCAATATAGTCCATGCTTTCAAGCACTGGCTGTCTTAACCAGTTGCCTGCTCCCATTGGCCGTGATTGAACTCCTGCATCTGTAAGTGCAGACACAACTTCATCTCTTCTGCCCCTAAGTGCTCCGGTGCAAATACAACTGAATGTAAACCAACTAGATTCATGTATCTCTGTTTGGAATCTTAGATAGTCCTGATCAGCAAATTTTTCAAAGAAGTAATCTTTGTTTTTTAATCTACTATCCATTATTCCGTCCCATTTTTTAAGTTGTTCAGAACCTATAGCGCCACTGAACTCTAAAGGACGCACAGTGTATCCAGGTGCAACAAATGTAAAATTCTTTTTCCATGGATCAACTTTTTCTGGCCCAATGTCAATCATTTTACCTGGTTGCTCAGGATCGCCCTGCCAATCTCTCATCCATCCATGTGCTCGTAGCGATCGTAGATAGTCTGCATCTTCCCAACTGTCAGTGGTAATCATCCCGCCTTCCATGGTTTGCATGTGATGTGAGAAGAAGAATGATTGTGACCCAAGATATCCATATGTAGAAGGTTCTGTGCCACGATCAAACAAACCCATCGAACCGGTGTATCTACCATTAAATTTTGATCCCATTGATTCACAGTTATCTTCTAAAACTTTAAGATTATGTTTGATAGCAATTCTGTGTATTTCTTCATAGTCACATGAATTACCAAACATGTTAATGGCTAGTATTGCACAAGTGTTTGGTGTAATGGCTTGTTCAATCTTAGTTACATCAATATTGAATGTGTTAGGATCAACGTCAACAAAATTTAATTTAAATCCTGCTTGGTTTACAGGATAATAACTGGTAGACCAACCTACTGCCGGTACAATTACATCTCCGGTTAGTTTATACCTTTGTTTAAGCAGAGCAAACATAAGCAGGTTTGCTGAAGATCCTGAGTTAACCATTATTGCATGATCTACTTCAAAACGTTCAGCATACTCTTGTTCAAACTTTTTTACGTGATTACCCATTGTGTACATGTCTGTACTGATAACTTTTTGTATTGCACCTATTTCCTCAGGACCCCATGTGCTGGATGCCAATGGATAAACTATATTACTCATTTTTTAAACCTAATTCCTTCATCATATCTTGTGTATTATTTTTCTTTTTTCCTTTGTTGTGTTTTAGTAAACTTTTCAACGGAGATAACGGCACAGGATCTTGTTCACTTTGCAATCCAAATTTGTTACCTAAGTCAGTTTGTGTACACTCTAAAAAAGACTGTCTTGCAAGTGGCATTGTGTACTGATCTGCCGCTCTGTTTTCTTCATGTGTCCACACCTCACCTGAAAGATAAACTTCTTCGATCCTATTGGCCCAATCTAGTGCCTTAGGATGTTTTGGATTGTGCATGTAGAAACCTGTTTCATCTCCCCATCTGTGCGTTCTATAAAAGAAAGAACACAATGACTCTACTGGCATACATTCGTTCCACATATCCATATCAGGTGGAGCAACATATAAAGTGTCTGCATCTGAATACAGTATAAAGTCAGCAGTTGAATTTTTTATGCGATGTGATTGTGCAAATGCTTTGTGAGAAAACTTAACACCATCATTTTTCCAAACCCATTTGCCTCTGTCTGCTCTCCATCCACATTTGGCAGGGTCTTTCTTTGCTTCATCGACCCATGCTTTCAGTTGTGGTTGCACAGTGTACAAGTCATGATATACAATGTTGTCTTTAATAATTTCTGGTTCTTGTTCTTGATAATAAACATGCAGGGTAATGTCTTGTGGATAGAATTCTGCAAATGTTTCGATCATGGCTTTACCACATTTGTCATAGTATTCTTTATTGTACGTTGTACAAATTTCCATTTTTCTATTCATTTGTAAGTAACTCCGCTCCATGTCTTTTCAGTTCTTGCTTCAAACGTTGTTTAATTCTGTCTGGCGAAAGTCCTGTTTTTTTTAATCTTTTTAGCCAAAATTTTTCTAGAAGTGCTAATCTATATTCTTTCTTTGTATAGTCAGGTTGTTCTACCATGTTATTTGTTATCTATCTGTTTCCAATGCTCGGTCTTCAAGTTCTGACCCAATGCAAAACCCTTTAAATCCTCAATTTTAGAGTGTCCTAATTCTTTTCTATTGCCTTTGAGATGATCTAAAAAAAGTCCTAACGGTGAATTTACAAATGGGTGTTTTTTGCCTAATCCGCCATGGTGCAATACCAAGTCTAATTGTTTCATTTCTTTGTGTTCTTGTCTTGCTTCGTACATTGTGTAACAGTCTACCTGTAATGGATATTTCCACAGTTCTCCTTGTAGGTAAATGCGTTCCATTGTGTTTGCCCACGCCGTTGCCCTTGGATGTTTGGGATTGTGCATATAAAATCCAGTTTCGTCATACAGTCTAGGTCTTCCAAAATAAGTGCAAAGGACATTTTCTGGTAGTATTTCATTGAGGTAATCTATATTTGGTGTCGCATGTGTGTATGTGTCAGCATCAAGATACAACAATATGTCGGCTTCCGTGTTTACAATACGATGTGATTGTGCAAAAACTTTGTGTGAAAATTTTACTCCGTCACGTTGGAAATTGTATTGTCCATCTACAGTGCCACATTTAATTAGATCGTTTTTATTTTCATCGACAAACTTTTTAAGTTGGGGTTGTGCTTTGTACAATTCTATGTAATGCACATTGTCCGCAAATATTTCAGGTTCTTGTTCTTGCCAATAACAATACAGGTGAACATCCTTTGGCCAAAACTTAATAAACGTTTCAATCATTTTTTTACCACAGATGTCATAGTACTTTTTGTTGTACGTAGTAATCACTTCTAGTGTTCTCATTCTGGTCTCATTCCTGGAAAAATTGTTGTTTTAAATTTTTGGTTGTCTTTGTGTACAGTTTCAAATAGTTCATAATCAAGATCTAAATCTTTCAACAGTTGTATCCATGCTTTTGTGTCTTTGGGCAAACAGGCTCCTCCATATCCACGCAGTTTAGGATCAACATCAAGGTACATGTTGGCATGTCTTCCTGTTTTTACATATGCTTCTTTTATTGCTGTGTAATCGCAGTCAAATTTTTGTGCAACTTCGTACACTATATTTGCGTAGGTAATTCTTAATGCGGCATATATGTTCATATAGTATTTGCAAATTTCGGCTTCTGTTGGTTTAAGTTGTTTAACAAATTTAGGATAATGACCATGGCATGTTTTAATAATATTAAATGTTGAGTCATCATGTGTGCCTATCACTAGGATTGTGTGATCTTTTATAAAATCTTCCACAGCATGTCTTTCTCTAATAAATTCGGGAACAAAACAAATTTTTAATTTTGGATATGCGTCTATCATAGATTGAGAAAATCCTGGCACTGTGCTTGATCGTATTGCAATAATGCCTTTGTACTTTAGTTGATTCAAGTCCATAATAACACTTTTTACAATAGTTGTGTCACAACTGCCATTACTGGCACTCGGAGTTGGCACACAAAGAAACACTGCTTCAGTGTCTAACACGTCATTAATTTTAGTTCCTAATTTGATGTCATGCACAACAACTTCATGTCCTAACTGTTCAAAGCCTACTTTATTAGCATTGCCCACTACTCCAATACCAATCACACCAACTTTCATGTCATGGCCTCCAAAGTGTTTTTTATTCCTTCATCAAGATTTGTTTGCGGAGTCCAGCCTACAAATTTTGTTATTTTGTCTATGTCCGGTGTCCGTCTTGTAACACTGCCTATAGGTGCATCATGCAGTTCTAAATCTACATCTTTTTTCATGTGTTTCAAAATACATTTGGCCACATCTATCACAGCAATTTCTTTAGGGTGTCCAATATTAAAAATTTCTCCACTAGTGGTCGCAGAATTTTCAAGCAACAACATAAGTGCCTTTACGCAATCATCTACATATAACCAACTTCTTGTGTTTGCGTGACCATACAATTCATATTTTCCTTTAACTGCTCTGTCAATAAATTCTGGTATAAAGTGTCCGCCCTGTCTTGGACCATACACATTAAACGGCCTAAAAATAATGTAAGGCAATCCTGATGCAATTACAATTTGTTCACCTATGGCTTTACTAGAAGCATATGACCATCTTAAATTTTTTGGATCATTAATTACGAAAGGACATGCTTCATCAGTTGGGATTTTATAGTTGAAATAGTCTGTGGCACCTGCCTGTGCTTCTGAAGTGCCTGCATATATTATTAAAGGTTTGTGTTTTTGTTCTTTATAAAATTCACAAATGTTGATAGTGGACGTAACATTATTTTTGATAACTTCAAAACTTTTATTATAAAATTCATGTGTGGACACATTGGCCGCTAAATGAAACACAGCATCAACCTGCGGAAAGTTTCTGTATGTGCAAAGATCACCATCTGCTCTATCATGACAGTACACTGTATAATTTTTTTGTAATTCTTCTATCAGATGAGATCCAATAAAACCATTGCCGCCTGTGACTAAAATTGTTTTTATACTACTCATTATGTGCTAATATAATTATTAGGCACACATAATTATTAGTATGACATTGGCCAGTCGATCTATATCAGTAGTAACAACCTTTTCGCCAAGTGGATGGGAGTCATACGGCAAACGAATGGTTGATTCTTTTGTAAAATATTGGCCTGAAGGAATTAAACTGATTGTTTACTATGAAGACATGCCTGATAACGTGGATTACGGTGCTAGAGTCCAATGGGTAGACTTCAAAAAAGCAAGTCCGGATCTGGTAAAATATAAAGAAAATTACAAAAACAATAAAAAAGCAAACGGAAATGGTCTCCCAACAGGAAAATATTCATATTTGTGGGACTCTGTGAAATTTGCACATAAATCATTTTGTGTATCACACTCGACCCTCAACGCTTCCACAGATATTTTAATCTGGTTGGATGCAGATGTTGTTACCCACAGTACTGTATCCAAGGAAGTGATTGAGGGTCTTCTTCCACAAGATCATTTCTGCACATATTTAGGTAGACAAAAAATTTATCCTGAATGTGGATTTGTGATGTATAACTGTCAAAGTAAATTTTTAAAGTCTTTCATGACTATGTGGACTGATCTGTATAACAAAGGAACTATATTTGATCTTGCAGAATGGCATGATTCTTTTTTATTTCAACATCTGTTAAATGATTTTAAAGACGCAGGAGGATTTAGAAGTGCAAGTATTTCAGAGCCAGATCCAGGCACTCCTGGTGTGCATGTGTTTATTAATTCTCCATTAGGACAGTATATGGATCA
>JGI24003J15210_10000683_pt1 | contig 14516 bp, 26 predicted proteins | sample LinPmetageLP28_FD_15210 | JGI IMG/M metagenome (IMG submission 15210)
AAAGCTTTTCCTAATTTAGATTCCTCACCTGCAATTCTAGCAGCATTATCTAAAGTGTCGTTTGCAAATTTTCTTTTCTTTTCTTCTAGCTCTATTTCAGCGTCTAGAGTTTCTTGTAAATTTTGTATTGTTAACTCTTTTTGTTTATTATCAAAAAATGTGTTTATTGCTAGTTTAGCATTTCCTTTTAATCCTTCGTTTATATTAAGCTCTTCTACTTCTCGCAAAGCTTGCTCCCTATCTAAATCTAATCTAGTTTGATTATCTGTTATAGCTTGATCCGCTATTTTTGCATTATAGTCAGATCTAATTTTACCTAACCTTTCAAGGTCGGTTATAGTTAAATCTGTCATTTTTTCAAGATGCTTTTTATAAGCGTCAAATTCTATTTTATATTGAGCCTGTTTAGCAGCTTGCCTTTTTGCAAATTCCTGTTCTTCTATTTTAGTTATGTTATTTTCAAAACCTGCCTTTCTATTTTTAAGAGCTAATAATTGTTTTTCAGTTTCTTTTATAGACTCTTCTCCTTCTTTAGCAATTCCTTCAGGATCAAAAACAAAAGTTCCAACTCCTTCGTAAAAGTTTTTAGCTAACTCTGCCTCCATACCAAATACTTTGGCTACTTCGTCTACCGCTACTAATACTGCGGCTAAAGGAGCGGTAAGTAATAAGACTATTCCTGATAGGATTTTAGCGTTTCTTTCTGCAGTTTCTACTTGAGCTTTTTTAATTTCTTTTTGAGTAGTTAACTGAGCTTCTAAAGCAGTAATACTTTCGTTAGTAGATTGTATTTTTAAATCTAAAATTTCTTTTTCTGTAACGCCTTGTTGTTTTAATATATTAGCACTAGCACCAATACTGTTAAAAGCGTTTTCAGTTTCTTGAGCTGACTGCTTTTGTACTTCTAATAACTTTTGTTGTTCTAAACTTACACCAGAAACTAAACCTTTTATCTCATCCCAGTACGCTACGATAGTCCCTAACGCCACTACTATTAATCCTATACCCGTAGCAGCTATAGCACCTTTAAGTCCTTTAAAAGACGTAGCTAAGCCTTTAACGCCTATTATACCTTGACTTAAACCTTTTTGTAAATCTTGAAATTTAGTTACTGCTCCGCCTGTAGCTTTATCTAGTAGCCTAGTAGCATCTCTATTTTTTTGTACACCTTTATTAAATTTTTCTAAAGATTTTTGTACTTTGTTTATATCCGCTACTGCTTCGTCAGCACCTTCTACCTTAAGACTTTCTACTACTGCCATTTATTTCTTTTTTAAGTTTATACATAGTTTCTTTAAAATTTGTAGGGAGTTTTTTAGATCCCTGAGCAAACTTTATATTATCAGTTTCTCCGTCTGCATACCGCAAAAGTTCTATTATGTTTTTTATCATACCTCGTTTAATAATTCCATATCACTTTCTCCTGTTATTAAGTTTGTGTCTATAGTGTTAATTTTATAATCTTGGTTATTAATTGTAATTGTATCGTTTAGTTTTAAAGCATATATTATGTTTAAAGGCAAAAAGGCTTTAAATTTTATTAGTCTTCTTTTACCGTTAAATACATTTGAAATATAAGTATCGTAATTTTCTTTAAACAAAGTAGAAGTAAAACCAGTAGATCCAGTATACTCGTTAAACTCATCTTTAAAATTTAAGTTTTTAATATCAGTTGCACTAGCAGGATCTAAGCCTAAACTATTACTAGGTATAAAATAATTATCTAAAGGTGAGTTTATATTTGATCCTGTAGGAGCAGTTTTAAAAGAAATAACTGTAGTACTAGCTCCCACTGGCTGGTGTATAGGATAAAACAATAACGGTTTACCTAAAATTGGTTCTTGGTTTTGATCTACAAAATATCCGTACTGAACAGTAGTAGTTGTGTTTGGTGCTATTCCAGATCCAGTATTATTTAATCTTTCGTACATCAAATGTTCAAAAGGGACCTCGACTGTATAAGTAGAGTTTGGACCGTCAAACCCGTCTCCTAAAGTGGAGGACCCTGTATATTGTTCTGCTCCCCACTGCTTACCAAATTGCTGGCTATATTGCTCAGCTAAAATAGTATCGGTTTCTGCATATTTAAAATTAATTGCCCTGTATGGTAAAGCTATATTTACTTGGCTAGATTCTACGTCTACAAATTCACTTATATCGTAAGTGGCTACGTTAGTTGTATAAAAATCGTCTAAAGTTTGAACTCTAATTTTACCAAAGTCTGGATTTGAACTGCCGTTTACTAACAAAGCGTTATCGTCTAAATAAGCCGTTAAATTAAACATACGGAAAATAGAAGTTAAAAAGTCTAAAATTTTTATATCTGGAATTTGAGTAGGAATATCAAAAGTAAAACTAGCCGTAGCAGTAAAAGCTACAGTATAATTATCAGTCCAGCCTACTTGTACGTTTGGGTCATAACCTCCTAAGTCCCATTTAATCTCAGTAAAAATAATTTGAACTGCAGAAAAAATAGTTATAGTATATATAGCAGCATCAAAAGTACCTCCTAAACTTGAGGCTGAAATTACTATAGCACCGCCACCTCCTGTAAGATTAGCTATTGTAGCTCTAGTTACTCCGTTTCTAAATATTACAACTGTAAACAAATCAGTACTAGAAGTCGTTAAAAATAATTTTTGTAAAGTGTTTGGTATTCCTGAAACCAATACTCCGTTAGTATCTAGCCAGTTGTTTTGTATTACTAACCCCGTTCCATTTAACATATTAGTAGCTAATATATTAGGCGGTCCAAATCCAGTAACAGGACTAGGAAAACTTACTACTAAAGATTCATCTGGTACTCCTCCTTTTTTTCTATGTAACCATAAATGTAAATTATAAAACTCTGTATTACTTGAATTTAAAAAATCGTCACTAAATACTAGTGTAGGAAATTGAGCAGTAATTGCGTCTATAACTTCTTTGACCCTAATAGCATATTTAAGATCTGAATATAAAACTCCGTTGTCATCGTTTGTTACATAAAATAAATTTCCGTTAGCTTGAGTATTTGTTACTGAGTCATAATATAATCTAGAAGGTGGAGGAATTAAATCTGAATCTTTATTAGAAGCTCCCGAAGTTATTAAAGGACAAAGTATAGGACCGTTAGCAGTTTGCAGTCTAGCTTTAATAGTAGCTGAATTATATTCTAAATTATATTGAGACAAAGAAGCTAAAGCTTGTAGTTTTGTTTCTCCTAGTAAATCTTTAAGTCCTACAGTTTCTCCGTAAAATACTATCTTATAAGCATAGGGTGCGTTTTTTTTTAGCTCAACTCCCTCTAAGGTTACAAAACCATTTTTAAAATCTATATTGTTTAATTCTATTTTAGCTGGAGTTTTTCTTCTAGCGTCATAACCTTGAGAAATATCAAAATTATAATAATGGTAGAAAATTTTATTATTAGTTTTAGAAGCTGGTATAGTAAAGCTTTTAGTAAAAGGTACAAATACTTTAGCTGGGTCTTTTATATTTTGTATAGACTGACTTATAGAAACCGTTTCGTCTTTAAACAAATCTATTCTAACGTAGTTTATAATGTCTCCGTCTGGATTATCGTCTATATAAAGCTGGAGTTTTTGCATTATCTAATATTATTTATATAATCAAAAGACATATCAAAACTGAAAGTAAATTGTATAAGTTTATCATTTAAAATATTTTTATAAGTAAGGTTATTATCTTTTATATTTATAGGAATAGTAATAAAATTTCCTGTAGATTTTTCTCTATAACGTACCCAGACTTTTTCAGATAGTAACATTTCAGAGTATACATCGCTATAATACTCAGGTACAAAAAAAGAATTTAAAGTAATTGACTGGTTAGCCGTAATATTAAAGTTTTGTTTTGTGTGAGCATTTATTGAATAGGTCCCAGTATTAGATATAGTATTAGAATTATAAGTTTCTCTTTTTGCTTCAATTTTTCTAATAGCTTTTAGTGTAAAAAACTCTGTTTGTATAGCTCCGTATTTATTTATAAAACTAACTACAAAACCGCTAGCAGTTCCGTTTAACTCTGTATATCCGTTACCGTCAGTATATTTAGTACATTGAACTCTATCTATAGTTACAGTAAAAGCTCCTATAGATACACTAGTTCCATTAAATCCTGAGGAAGTATAAACTACAGTTCCATTTAAAATACTTGGTACTAATACTTCTCTATCTTTAGTAGCGTACATAGTATATGTTTTAGTTCCTGAAGACGAGCTGCCAGCCTGAGTATAATTAGAAATAGCTGGAAATTGCGTGCTGCTCATTTCTGGATTTGCCGCCTCATAAAAAGTTCCGTAACCGTCAAAACCGTTATGCGTTTCTTGGCTTGTACTTATAGCGGTTCCTCCAGCATTAACTAAAGGATAAAAAGTTAAATCTAAAACAATTACAAAAGCAGCTTGAGTTGAAGGTGTACCTCCTGTATAAGTAATATCTATATAATCTCTGGCTAACTCTGCATATTCAAAAAGAACTGGAACGTCTTTAGCAGCGTTTTTTATTAAAGTATATCTAACAGTACCGTTTATAGTAATTACTAACTTTGCTGACTTAACACTAGTACTAGTTGAAGTTGCAGTTATGTATTGCGGGGATCTTAATAATCTATTTGCCATTAGGATAGGTTTATTGAAATTTCGTTTCTTCGGTCTCCTTGACCAAATATTAATTCTATATCTCTTTTTAGAGCGTCTTCTAAATCGTCTTCTAGTTGTCTAGTATAAAATTCAAAGGGAGTAGTAAAAAATAAACTAGGTTTTAATCCTGTTAAATAAATACTTCTAGATATTAAAAACACTAAAGACTTTCTAGATACAAATTGTCCTAAGTCATTTCTAGTGGAGGAGCTTAAATCGTTTTTAGTCAAGACCCATTTGTCTATAGCTCCCCTTAAAGTTCCAGTACCTGCAGAGCTACCTGTTCCAAAACGGTAAGGACTTAGAGGTGCTTTATTAAATCTATTCTTAGATCCTGCGGGCATCCTTTCTGGTCCTGCTCCTTGTACACCTTTATCATAGAACGTAGCATAGTCTTCACCTAAAAAAGTAACTAAGTATGATCCGTCTGCTTCTTCAGTAACCAAAGACGTTAAACTATTTGCTAGGTCTCCACCTCCATTATTTTTTTTAGATAGATTATTTCTAGCTGCAGAAACTACGTTTAGACCGTATGCGGTTAATATTTTCTTTACTTCTTCTAACATATATAAATGTCGTTTTCTACAACTATACTAACATTTAGGCTCCAACCTGCCAATTCATTCTCAAAACGATCATAAAACGGCTCAAAAGTGGCATCAGTAATAACTTGGTACATATCGTTATATAAGGATCCGCTTCTCATTTGTTCTACTAGTCTGTTACCTACTTGGAGCTGGGTATTTAAAATATCCATTTCGTTTGTATTTCCTGTAAACTCGTCTACTACTAAAGCTTTATTTACGTCTACTATATCCATTAAAAGTATAGTCATATTATAAGTTAAAGTCTGTCCTCCTTGTACTACGTTGTTCATTAGTAAATGGGCTAAAGGAAATATAGTCTGCTTTCTTAAATCGACCTGACTAATATCACCAAAGGTGACTGTCTTTACAAAAGGACTTTTTAACAACTCCTCTTCTAGTTTTGACATTATTAAGTAATAACTTTTAGCTCCTCTATTGTTACCCATTATTTTCTATTTTTAAGTTTTGCTCCCTGAAGGATAGTTTTTTCTTTTATATACATTAAAGCTCCTAAGCACTGGTGAAAGTTTAAATTAGAAACCTCTTCTAGTTTAGTCACGTCTTCTCCTGATAAACGCCAGAGGGAATGATACCATCCGTATTTAGTATTGAAGTTAGCCTCTCTTGAAAGATCTGCTTCGCTTGAGGATTCGAAGAGGTCTTCATAACTTGTAGTAAGTCTTTCTCTAAACTCCAAAAAAAAAGCATACACCCCATTACTAAACTAAGTGGCATCTGCTTCATTAGGTCCCAGTATGTGTCAGACTTATAGTCTTCTATTTCGTAACTTCCTTTAAACTGTTGTTTAACTGGTCNGTATAAAACTGCCATAGCTTTGTGCATCTCGTCCCAGTCTGTTATATAAGTGTCTACGTCTACAAACTCCCCAAAAGTCATATCGTCAAGCTTAGGAATAAATCCTAGTTCTAAATCTTTATATTTCCAACGGCTTATTAAAGGAGGTTTTTCGTTTAGAGCTTTATTAATTTTATCACAAATATTATATACATCTGACATTTTATAAGTATAAGCTTTAGCTGGTGGAACTCCGCAAAATATCTCTAGCATTTTTAAAGCTATCATTTCCTCTGACAAAGTTTCGTCTCCACATTCTCTTAAAAATCTTTGGTATTGCTCTAAGCTTATTTCCTCCATACGTGAAGGCACTACTACTTTTAATTCCATATACCTATATAACGTAAAAATTATTTTTTTTAACAAAAAAAAGGGCAGTCGTTAAACTACCCTGATTTAAACAAAAACTCTAAAATTATATTATAGGAATACAAAACATAATATAGAAAATATAAACAAAGCTATAAAAACTACTTTTAATAATTTCATAGTCTCGTTTATTTTTTTAGGACTTCTACCTTGGTTACTACGATATTGTCTCATAACTCTTTCTCTATTCTTTTTATAGAACTCAGTATTACTCATTTAAGAATAACATTTTAAATATTCTATATAATAGTTTTACGCAAGACATTACTCCTACGGAACAAAAAGTTAAGGCAAACACTATAGTAGTAAACTGAATTACTAGAGCAGCCCACGTGCTTAAAAAGTCATCTAATTTTTCTCTGGTCATAATTTTATTTATTATAATTTTCTTTGTTAATAATATTATTTTCTAAATCTAAGATAGTATAGCCTTGAGCAGCTAAAAGCCTAATAGCTTTTTTTTGTTCTTTTGCTCTTTCTTGGATTCTATAAGTTTCAAATATTTCGTTAGATATAACCATATTTATTTTTTTAAGTTAAGTTCGGGTAGACCCCATTTGTTATACGAAAGCTGAAAGTCAAAATCATACCCGCAATACTCACAAAGAAAATTGTCAGGATCATTTAGTTTTTTACAGTTGTCGCATTTTGTTTTACTTCTCATACTGGTAAGTTACAAAAAGTTTTTAACAATTACAAATAACTTTCTTAGAGGTTTTTAGATAAAGCTGGAGCTATCTTTAAATAAGATTCTATTAATCCTATTTGATTTTTACACATTCCCTTAATGTCTCCTTCTAAATATCTTTCAATACTTGTTTTTTCTTTTTTTACTTTAGATTTTTTCATTACTTAGTTTTAAATTAAAAAGATTTTGATTTGTCTTAGAGTAGGTGTTCTCTGTTTACACCTTTTTGTTATTTAAGGATAACTCCTTTATTGCCTCGTTAGGTATCTTGCTTTGACCTTTGCTCGCTCACCCGATCCGTTCTTTAAGGGGATCTGACTTTAACAATATATTACAAAGATACAAAAAGTTATTGACAATTCCAAATCATTTCCAGAACTCTACTTTACCGCACTTACTACAATAGAAACAAAAACCATTTTGTAGTGAGCCTGTTTGAGTCATTTGTATTTTACAACAGGTTTTACCTGATTGCGTACTTTCCATAGTTAGGTCTAGCTAGTTTAGTATAAACTCCGTATCTGAGGCTATCGCAAAAATGATTAAATTTATCTTCAGGCTGGTTAAGTATATTTCCGTTCTTGTCCTCTTTCCATTTGTAATTCCTAAACTCCTTTATAGCGTTTTGACTTTTTTTAGTTATGTGTATAGTATATCTTTTAAGCATATCGATTCCTATATTAATAGAGTCCCTTCCTTTTGTACTAGGTTTTATATTCCAGCCGTATCTATGGAGTTCGTCAATAGTCTTAGGCTCTGCGGAGTCGGCAAAGATTTCATCACGTCTACCTATACCTAAACCTAATAACTCGTTATGTATATCTCTGTTAGTCATTCCTGTTCTATAAAATAACTCCTCGCAGTATATATTAGTATCGTGAAGAAAAATTTTACACAAAACCGAAGGATCATTAGTATAGCCAAAATCCATACCCATACTTATAAACTTAGCATTTTCTGGAATAGTTTCTATTTCTCTAAAACTAAATATAGTAGACTTGCTTTGTCCTATTTCTCCTAGCCCGTAGATCCTCCAGTAATTCTCATCTGTATATTGTAGTCTTTCTATTTCTTTTACTATCGACTCTTCTAGGAACTTATTATTCTTATAAGTAGTTTTAAAAAAGTCTGCGTCTTCTCTAGTTTTTACTTTGTCATAAATCCAGTGAAACTCGTCTGAAGGATTATAGTCTAGTATAACTCTTCCTACTGTTCTAAATATTAACTGGTTCCAGTCTTCCCAAAACAATTCGTTAGCCTCATTTATAAAAAGCAGATCTCGTTTACGTCCTCTTACTTTAGTAGGGGAGTCTAAGCTTATAAACTCTATTAGGTTTCCGTTTAGTTTGTATTCGCTACTGGTCTTGTTATGGTCCTCTTCTTTATAAAGCTCGTGGTTCTTTAGTATTTCTAAAAAGTCTCTTAGTGCTGAAGTTCTTAAAGCTGGAAAGGTTTTTCTGCAAATACTTACTATCTTATTCTTATTTCTTAAACAGTAGCCAAAGACTACCCACATTAGAATATTATAGGTTTTACCGCTACGGGATCCGCCTTGCTCTATTATGATTTTCTTTTTGCTGGTTTCTAAATGTTTCCAGACTACATTGGTTTTTATATCTCTCACTCAATTACTTCTACTCGAAACTCTCTATTGTCTCCAGTATCTATTTCTTGTCTTGGAACGTAGCCTCTAGACTTACCGATACTTTTTAAATAAAATATTATAGAAGTTTCTTTCTCTGCGTTTATACAGTCAAACAGTTTAGACTCTACAAAATCTATAGCAGCATTTTTTATATCTAAGACTTTTGCTTTGTACTCCTCGTCTTCTTCTAACCAGCGATAGTGAGTAATTCTACTTATACCTACGCTTTGGCTAGCAGTGGTTACTATACCGTAATACTCCTCTAAAGATTTAAGCATTTTCTTTTTATTCTCTTCCGTTTTTTCTAGCATTATATTCTTTTTATATTGTAACATTTGTAACATCTCGTTACTAATATAACGTAAAAATATTAAGTTTTCGGAATAAGAGTATTATAAAGTTTTTCTTTATAGTTTAGTTTGTCTAGTAATTCGTTGACTTGTTCTATAGACTCTACTGTTTTTAAGCTTTTGATTTTGTCTATTATAACTAAAAGCTCTTCAGATCCTACAGTACTATTTTTAATAATATTTAACCACGTTAGAAACTCTGGAGTTCTATTGATTAACTCTTTAAACTTACAAAGTCTATAATAAATAGTAGAGTGGTTTGAGGATTTGCCTTTACTTACATAGTAAGCTGCTATTGACTCTAAAGTCTTTTTATGTACTCTATTCATTATATAGTCAAATAGTGTTCTAGCGTCTACGTGGCTTTGGGTTCTTCGGTTCTCGAATATATCTATTTCCGTTAGGTTAATTACTAACTCCGCTATCTTGTCGTAGTTTGTCATAAAGTCCCCTTAATTATATACTGGTCTATATCAAAGTCTGCTTCTATAAAGTCTCTGTATATATCGATACCTGCCATTACGGAAGCTTCTCCTTTTAGATAAAACTGTTCGCTAACATCCCAGACTCCTACGTCTAGATTCTTTTTGTCTATACACAAAAACTTAAAATCTTTGTAGTCTATATTAAATAACTGACAGTAGATATAAACCTGATTGTAATACTTGTAAGCGTCTGCAGACTTGTAAAAGTTCTTTACGTCTATAGTTGTTTTTAAGTCTACGATACCTCCTTTATTTTTTAAGACATCTGCCTTGCCTCTAAAAGGATAACCGTTTATATTTCCTATCATAGGAACCTCAAACTCAGATTTGTTTAACATACTTAAAGCCTCTTCATTTCTTAGTAGAGCATCGCATAACCTTTCGGCATCAGTTTTCTCTTTCATTGTAAAAACTTGATCGTGGTGTTTTTTAGCTTCTTTATACTTATTAGTATTTTTACTTTGTACATCTACAAAAACTATATCGTTTAGCTTTTCAGGTTCTAGGATCATAGTGTGAAATAAGTGACCGTCTCTAAGTGGCTGGGTTTCTTTTTGCCCGTACTTAGTTATATATAAATAAGTTTTAGCACTATCTAAAAGAAGTTTAATAGAACTACTTGACAAAGCCGTTTTGCCTAATACACCGTAGTAGTATTCGTCATCTAGCATATTTTTTAAAACCTCTTCTTTTTCTACATAGTATCCGTCAAGGAGTTTAATTGAATTTTTCATAGGCTTTGTTTTTGTTTTTTAGAAGTTTTATTATAATCTCTTTCTCGTGTATAGTTTTATAGAGAGTAAGATTCTCGCTTTGTTCTTGTAGAACCTTAGACCTTAAATAGTCTATTTCTGCTATATAAGTTTCTAGCATAATATCTTTATAGCTCATTCTCTTCAATTTTGTTTTTACGTAAAATATTGTTTTGTAAATCTATAACAGTATAGCCGTGTTCTTTTAATAACTCTATAGCTAAGTTTATTTCTTTAGCTCTTTCTCTATAGTGTTCAAATATTTGATTTTCGAAAGCGTGTGGTTTGTGAGACATATTATTGTTTTAGGTTACAAGTTAGTTAAAGATTTTAGTTTTTTTATTTCTGCTTTTAAGTCATCTGTAATAGACTCAGACTTTCTAGCTCTTATTACTGCTCTTATTTTGTCTTGTCGATACTCGTCTACTATAGAATTATGAATAAACCTATCCTGTTGTAGGTTGGTAGAATAAAACAATACGTTTAAAAATGCGTTAGTAAATTCGTTTAGCTCTGGATTGTTAGATTTTTTCTTCCATTTAGTTAAAAGCTCTATACATAATTCCGTGTTTGTATAGTATTCTAAATCCTTTAAGTTTTGAGCTTTATCCATTAAGTCTAATTTTTCTACAGTAAAGATAATAAAAAAAAACTAAAACTCTGTGTTCCAATTAATCCTAGCTGCTAGACTTTCTTTAAGTAGATAGACTTCTTTTAATTCTTTTTTACTATTCCATAACGAACTAGAAGGACAGTATAGTTCTTTTGTCTTTGGCATATCTATATCGTTTAACCAGAACAAGTAATTACCTCTACCGTCTGCTACAAAATACAGTTTTACTATAGACTCCTCTAGGTCCATTAGTTTATCGTATTTATACTTTTCTAGTAGTTTTTCTTTATAATATTTATTTCGGAACTTCATTTCTATTTTACACTCAAAACCTTTAGGAGTAGTACCTTCAGCGTCATAGTGTTCGTAGCCTCCGCCACACCATTTGAGATCCCAGCCGTCTATATTTAATAAATAAACTACGGCTTGNTCATATTCGTTTATTTGTTTTAGTGTCATTTTTTTACTCTGTATTTTTTAGACTTTAAAAACAAATCTTGTAANTCTTTTATCCAAGTTACCGTAGGCTCAGGTTTACAGGTGCACGGCAAATAGTAGCGATGAGAAAAATACTTAGAATGTAAAAGACAGACAAGTTCAAACTCTTTATGCTCTAAGGTATTCTTAGGATTTGCTCTAAAGTCTTGCCAGTCAAACCAGTCTTCTCTATCCATTTCTATNAATTTTAAAATTATTNAAAGCCTCTTGCCTATCCTCACACCCGCAAGATTCATAACCTAAAATATCTATTACTATTTTTTTTACTAACCATTTTACACCAGTCCACTTAAATACGAAAGCTAGCTTATCCCCAAGTTTTAGATCCATAATATTCTTTTATTTGTTTTTTTATATTTTGTACTGTATTGTATAAAGAGTAGTAGGAAATATTAGTATCTCTACTAAGCTTACTTATTTTCTTGTTGTTTAGAAATACCTCCTCAAATATCTTACGCTGGTAAAAGTTATACATCTTATCTCTATCGTAGTCTTCTAATACATTTTCCTCGTCCTTAACTATTTGAGTAAAAGCTAAAAAGTCATCGTGCAAAAACCATTCCTGAATAGCTCTGTAGTTTTGATAGTTTTCGTTTTCTGTCTCATCGTAAGGCTCATCGCTAAGCTCTGGCATATAATCTAGACTAACTAAGTTTACTTTTTTCTCAGCTCTTTTTAAATTACAAAACATATTGTATAAAGTAACGTAAACAAAATAATGGTTAATCTCGTTATCGTTATACATTATAGAAGTATTATGCTTTTTAAGGTAGGTATCTATTTGGATATACATTTCCTGAACTAGGTCCTTAGCAGTGTCTTTATTACATCCCCAGTGCTTTAAATAACGAAACCAAATCTCTTCGTTTTTTACCAATTCATTAATACTATCCTCCATTGGAACAGTAATATAAGAAAAATTTAGAAAGGTTGTCTTTCCTTTTCTATTATTTTTTTAATAATACTAACCCCGTCTATACTAAATCCTACGTTATTTCTTAAAGCTCTAAGTCTTATAGGATCGTCAAAACTTGTAGGTCTTCCTCCAGACTCTACCTCTTTAATTTTCTTTACGTGCAGTAAGGAATACATAAACTCTGTAGGGTGTTGTATATACCTATGGACCACTAAAAAATCGTCAGCACGGTTAACAAACTTTCCGCCACCTTCTACGTCTGCAGCATTTGGAGGAATAGGATACCCAGCGTACTCGTGGTCTACTCTATGAGTATATCTTAAAGCCGCAGTGTTAGCGTGAGTATTTAACCATATAGTAATACTATGTTTTTTAGCAAATATTCTAAACTCAGTTGTAGCCTGATAGTCGTACTCGTGTCCTCCTACTGAAGTTATTAAATTTTTGTCTTTTATTAAAGAGTTGTAAGGGTCTATTAAAAGTCCGTCATAGTTCCACGCTTCCTTAACTGCTCTACATAGCTCTAGCAATTCCTTATAAGTGTACATCTTGTTACTGTCTACTATTTTAAAGTGACTAGAAACAAAATCGTTATGCTTTTTAAAAGTCTTAGCGTCTATCTCTTCTATTGGTTTTTCTTCTAAAAACTCTACTAGCTTTCTTATAATAGAATAAGCCTCGTTCTCGGAACTAAATATTAACCACTTTAAATCGTGCTTAACTGAATAGGCTAGCATTAAAAATAAAACTATTGTCGTTTTACCTGTATTAGAATGTCCCAGAATAACATTAAAGTTTTGAGGTTTAAATCTTAAAAAGTCGTCTATTTCAGGAAAGCCTAAACTTAATCCTTCTTTTATTTCTCCTTTTCTTATCTTGTCTAAATGGGCAGTAACTTTCTCGTAATTTATTAACATATAGTAAAAGTAAAAAAAAAAGCGAAGTTTTTAGCTCCGCCCTTTGTGGTTATTAAAATGGCAAATCCTCTTTTGCCGCTGCTCTAGGTAAGTGGTCTTTTATCGCTTCCGCTTGATCCCTTTTCGGAATACTTCTTTTAGCATAAAATTTACTAGTGTCAGCTTTTTTAGTCATAATATCTAAGACTATCTTTTCGTTTCCTTCTTCTTTTGCTTTGTTAAGCATTTTAATAGTTTCGTTTACGTCTATTAAAAAGTGTAGTTTAATAAATTCGTATTTAGATTTATAAGGAGCTACACAGTTCCAGTACTCAGTTTCAAAATTACTCATTAGTTTTCTGTTTTAATTTGTTAAAAAATAATTCGGTAGTTTCTAACACTGTAGAACTTTTTACGTCTGGAGTATTAGAATAAAATAAGCACGCAGATCTTAAGCAAGATTGCCACTCGATACTAGTCTGTTGGGACTTAGGTTTGTTAAAAGTTTTAGCTTCAGGTTTAAACTGATTAGCTATAATTTTAGCCGTATTGTACTTAGCGTTACTAATCTCAAACTCTATTTCGTCTCCTACTTTTTTGTGAAACGAAGTTCTCTCAATGTTTTTGTTTTCGTTGTCGTTCCAAATTTGGGCAAGCTGGTAAAACTTAAAAGTTTGTCCATTAGCTAAAGTAACTGAATAGCACTGTTTGTCTTGATAGTCACTCTCTCTGTTAATAAATGTAATCTTTCCTGTCATATTTAATTGTATTTAATTTATAAGCAGACTTTCTGCTCTTTCTTTTTGGATGGTAAGTAATTCGTTTTCTCTTTGTAACCAGTACACTTTTTTGTCAAGTGTGGCTATCCTATCGTGTAGGTTTTTAATCTCTGTATTCATAATGTCTCTCTGTTTAGAATACAAATATAATAAAAATATTTAAAATAAAAAAAGGAGTACTAGCCAAGTGACTGATACTCCCTTCTTAATTACAGAGAAAAATTAGACATTCTATTGAATGAATAGCAAAGATAAAATTTTTAATCTATTTTAAAAGAATTGTTTAAAACTTTGTAATACTCTATTTTTTCTTCAAGATCTGGAGTTGAAAACTTTACAGTTTCTCTACTAAGTTGTAAAAGTTCTTGAGCTATATCGTAACCGTATTCTTTATTTAAGTTTAAAGCAAACTCATAATTTCTACCTTGAGAGTGTACGTTG
>JGI24003J15210_10000691_pt1 | contig 14478 bp, 20 predicted proteins | sample LinPmetageLP28_FD_15210 | JGI IMG/M metagenome (IMG submission 15210)
ATGAGAGACAAGAATAAAAAAGATGCTAAAGGCGAAACACCTATCAAAGTACATGGTGAGGATCTGAATGCTGAGATACGAGCGGCACAACAGGGCAAGATTAAATCTTTAGTTGATACAATCATCGACACATACTATACGGCTGAGACTAACAAGAATGATAAGTCAGATGATGGTGATGGTATGGACGCAGTTCAACCAAAGGCAGTNAAGAAGAANTTTGCGAACAGGAAAGACAAAGACATCGACAACGATGGTGATGTAGATAGTTCAGATAAGTTTTTACATAAGAGACGTAAGGCTATCAGTAAGAGCATGGGAAAATAGATGAAATACTCCGCATTAGCGGAGACTATTCGTGGCATTACATTAGTCCAAGAACAAGAAGGTCTCCCAACTATCTATTGTGATATGGACGGTGTACTATGTGATTTCAACATGGGTATTGCCAACATGTTTAATCTTAAATCAAAGAATCCGTCAGAACCTGGACCAATGCAAATGTCTGGGTATTCTGACGCCAACGATTGGTTATCAGCACCTAACAAGGCGCAGAAATGGGAACCAGTCAATCAATACAAGATGTTTTGGCCAACTCTACCCTGGACACCAGGTGGCATGAAGTTATGGTCATTCATTCGTAAGTTTAATCCACACATACTATCAGCATATACACCATACGATTTGAACAGTATAAAGGGTAAGAGGCTGTGGTTACAGAGGAATCTAAAACTGACGGATAAAGAACGAATACATATAGTCCGTAGAGACCAAAAACGGGTATATGCTAAGGGTAATATTCTGATTGATGATTTCAAAAAGAATACAACAGAATGGAAACAAGCGAAAGGTCAACCTATACTCTATAAGTCCACACCACAAGTAATCGCGGAGTTAAAGAAGATAGGTTATAAATAGAACATGTTATATAACAAAAACTTAATTAAGGAGAATTAAAATGGGACTATGGGGAAAATCTACTTCCGCGGATAGTAGACCAAAGTTTCTGAAAGGTGACGGCGCTGAAGGTGCTGGGGGCAAACAAGAAGACGCTCTCGCAACTACAAGAGGCTGGGAACTTAAAGCAGGAACAGCGGCAAGCGGAAACGACAACGCTAGTGCTCAAAGTGAGATATTAGTAGCGATAGGCGGATTGTCAGCGGCACTTGGTGCGGCTAACATAATGTCTGTTGACTTTACAGCAGGAACTTACGCACACGATGGCAGTGATGACTTTGACTTAGTATATACTTTTGACGAAGCAGTTACAGTTACATCAGCGGCAGCAACAGCGAACAATACAATTTCAAACAAAGTACATGTAAATGTACAATGTTTAGGACCAACTGATATGGCAAATGATGGTGCAATGGAACTTCAATACCATTCAGGTTCAGGTACCAACAAATTAACATTCAGAGGAAGAATACCATCAGCGGCAGTTGCCGGTGGTTACATCGCAGACCTTAACGGTACATTTGCGATGGCAACAGACGGTTCTTCAGCAATTGTTGATGGTAACGGAACAACAGTAGCGGCAGCAGACGCAGACCACGATGGTGGTTCAGCGGCAGCGGGTGCTGATGGGGCAAGCGCAATATTTGGAACAGACGTTGTGAAAACAGGTTCAACAGTAAATACGTTAACAACTACAGCAGGATCAAGTTCTGGTTCAGTAGCGGTATTAACGGGTGTTGTATTTGGCTAATAAATAAATTTCAATGGGGGCGAATTAGTCGCCCTTATTACTTGATAGGGGTTAAGCGTATGCGTACCTCTAGTAGCATTCCCCTAATACATATGGGGTTTATAGGAGACTAAAATGGCTGACAAGAAAATCACGGCATTAACAGACCTGGGATCAGGTAACCTGGCAAGTGCTGACTTACTACATGTAATTGATGATCCAAGTGGAACACCAATTAACAAAAAAATATCTATCGCTTCTGCTTTTGCGAACATACCAACAGCAGTGGCAATCAACCCTGGTGCGAGTTCGAACATCACTTTTAATAGTGACGCTACGGATTCAGATTTCATCGTATCTAATGATGATGAAGAGGCATTCAGGTGTGATGGTGCGAACAGAGAAGTTGTAATCAACGAGGCTTCTGGACAAACAGACTTTAGAGCGGAGACTAACTCTCACTCTACGGCATTATTGGTGGACGCTTCTGCTGATAGAGTTGAAATCAACTCAACACCAGTATTTGGTTTAACTCAATTGTTAACAGGTGCGGGTGCGGTTGATGTTATTTCTGCTATCACGGAAATCGTAACAACAGGTGCTCAGGCACTAACTCTGGCTGATGGTGTTGAAGGACAAATCAAGTTTTTAATAATGAAAACTGATGGTGGTGACGGAACATTAACTCCAACTAACTTTGGATCAGGTTCTACACTAACTTTCAATACGGCAGGTGACGCCGCTATTTGTTTATTTACAAATGGTAACTGGTATCTAATGTCTAACCAAGGTTGCACACTAGCATAAATTATAATATGGGGACTCTCAGAGTCCCCTTTATAAAATGGAGATATAAATGTTAAAAGAGATTGAAGCGAAACTTACTAAACTCAACGAGAACAAGGCAGTGGTTGTGAAGAACCTACAAGACCTTGAGGTCCAGACTAAGAAGAATATGTCAGACCTTCAAGCGATTAGTGGTGCGATACAAGTGTGTGAACAACTGAAAGTGGAAGCACAGACACCAGTGGAAGTAGTAGAGGAGGGTAGTGATGACGAACCAAAATATTAGATATGGCGCCGGTGGTGTACCATATGTGGAGAAGACGATTGATGACGAACAGGCTGAATTGAAGGCAGGTTTAGAACAATCAAAAGCGAACAAGGCGGAGCGTGTTGCGAAACCTAAAAAAAAGAAAAAAGTAATTCAGGAAATCATGGGCGATGACCTGAAAGAGCAAAGGGAGATGTTAGATGAAATCATTTAAAGAATTTCAGAACATAAGTGAGATTAGGACAAAACCTACTCCAGTAAATGCTCCATCTGATAGTGACTTAAACTTAAACGATATTACTGATGACGAAATATCAGCAAGAATTAATCGTTTTGTTGGATCTATCGCAAGTATGGAACATATCAATCCTATGGCCGCTGTCAATCATCTGAGAAGTAAATTGCACGGACTAGGAGTTGAGATGGTTGGGGAACTACCAGAGATGGCAGATAAGAGTGGATCAGTATCCATTGGATTATCTAAGTATGGTGGTGTATATGGAAAAACAGGTGTAGAACCTGCGGGTGAAGTTAAGAATGATGACGGTATTGAAAGACAATTAAAATTAAAATACGAAACATTATCTAATGGAGCATGCAAGGTTTACGCGGAAATAGCGTAACCGTTAATGTTATTTGATAGACTAACGAAGGACAATGTCCTGATGTTTGCCATAAAACATTATGATAACCCACAAGCGGTTGGTGAAAAAGAGTTTTATGATGATATGAAACGTTTTAAATATCTGAAAAGATTATTTAAGAAACATACCAAAACTGGTATATTGAAAGAACGTCTCATTATGAACCATATAATTGTATTGGCAAATGTATTTGGTCCAGACGCGGCAAAAGTTTTGCTGTTTTATAAAGTTGGACAAGAATACTGGTCTACTCTCAAAACATTTTTGATATTCTTAAAATATATGGATACAAGTGAAATGAGACAGGTTCTAATAAACATGAAACTAATGGAAGTATTAAGAAAGATATAGATGGCAAGTCCGGCAATAGACGCTTTTATCACATTCAGATTCCTGAAACTATTGGTAACTCCATTTGATAAGACAGAGGCATATCGTCTCAACATTATTGATAAGAGGGGCAAAGTTCTTAGGAAGTACAAGACACTTGAACGGATAGAGGAAAGGCAAGCATATACTATTTTACACAGGCTCGTGTTCAATATAAAGAAATTAATTGAGAAGGTGCCTGGTGGTAAGTCCCGTGTGGCGAGTTATGCTGCCGCTCTATTTCTTATCAAGGAACAGGTTAAAGAATACCAAGATAGTGACGGACAATTACTTGAAAAAGAGTTGTATAAATATTTAAAAGACAATGATTTAGTCCTAGAAGATGATGGAGAGATAAAAGAGGAAATCACATTCGCAGATAAATTATTGAAGGGTACCTACAGATTAATACAAGATGTGGGTGTAGATGAAGATGATAAGGTGATTGGTAAGAAGGGTGATATAATAAATGTCTATTCTGACCAGGCACCACAAGATACGATTATGGGTAATGATGTTTTTGAAGTAATACATGATAAAACAAAAGACGTATTATTGGTAACAGTAGAGGACATAGAAGAAGTATAATGACACAATCATTTTCAGATTTTAGTAACAAGTTATTGGCACTAAAGGAGACCTTGAAAAAGGAAGATATCGCTAACGTTGCGGGAGATGGTGCCGTTTCTATGCCACCCACGGCAAAGAAAGTTAAGAGAAAATCAAAACAGTTTAACGTAAGCCCTGCTCTGTATGATATGTTCAGACGAGGCAAGAAGAAGTTTGAGAAGTGGTCTAAGTATCTCAACATGGAAGATGAGGGTCATAGGGCACTATACGCTTGGGCAGTAAAGAACCCACAAGGTATTCTTGTTATACAAAACTCACAATCTGGTGAGATAAGAGCATTGAGACACAATCGCATGGGTGGTGGTCAGTGGCATAAGATTAGTCGTGGTATCAAAGAAGTGGCTGTACCAGATAAAGTAGAGAAAGACGCTGAGAAATTTGTTAAAGATTTAAAACCAAAGAAGGCAGACTTTGTTAAGAGATATGGTAAAGATGCTGAGAGGGTCATGTATGCCACGGGTATGAACATGGCGAAGAAGAAACATGGTATTGGTGAAGAGAAGAAATACGGTAGTTTTGTCACACAGATAAAAGATAGTATTGATAAGATTGGTACACATAAGACGATAGAGGAACAATCAGAGTTCATCTACGATAGTCCATTCTCATCACACGATAATAACATAAGAGTTTTAGAGAAGATAGTATCAGAGAATACGAAAGATAAGATTACTTTTGATAAGGGCGGTAAGATGAAGGTTGATGTTGAAACCGCAAAGATGGTTATAGAGTTCTATAATAAACTAGACGAGTATCCAGAATTACAAGAGAAGTTTAGAAAGATGATGAATGGTAATGTTCAAGGTATGAAGACAATAAAGAATGCCGTAGGTTCATTTATTCCAGTGGATCAGATGACACCTATAGCCAGCATTGGTAACATGAAAGCGCCACATACATACAGACGAGCATACGCTCTGAACGCAAAGAAGAAGAAGAAAGAGACCGCAAAGGGACCTGGACTTGGAACGTTTATACCAATGACATCAATAACAGCAAGGAAGAAAAATGCAAGGTCTAGTTAAAGAAGTTAATAATTGGAAAAATTTTACAATTATGGCGAAGGCGTCAATGTATGCCTATAAAGATTTAAACGGTTTCAAAAAAGAGTTTCACCCAGAGGCAGTATTATTTGATAGAGATGGTACCCAAGTATATTGTTGGATAGATAATAATATCGCTTGTGTGGCATTTAGAGGTACAGAACCAACAGAGTGGTCAGATATCAAAGCAGATTTAAAGATAAGAAAAGTAAAATGTCCTACGGGATTCGTACACAGAGGATTTAGGGATGCCCTAGATGAGGTGTGGGAAGATGTGGCAAAATGGATTACTGAACAAAAGAGAGAAGATGTATTCTTTACAGGTCATAGTTTAGGTGGGGCATTGGCAACACTTGCGGCTAGTAGATGGAACACAATCACCACTCACTTATATACTTATGGTTCACCAAGAGTTGGTGGTCGTAAGTTCATCAAATCATTCCTATCAGGTAACAGATATAGATTTAGAAATAATAACGATATTGTTACCAGAGTGCCATTTGAAATATTAGGTTACAAACATGTATCAGGTGATGGTGGTAAGTTTATCTATTTTGATATAGATGGTAATGTGGCTAAAAAATTTAGTAGATGGTATATGTTCAAACAGTGGTGGAAGGGTACATTCAGAGGTGTATCACACCTACAGATAGATGGCTTTAGTGACCATGGTGTCCATAACTATTACGAGTATTGTAAGAGAGAGATGGACAAGTAATGTGGGATATGATTTCACAGATGGCAGGTGATAGATTATGGATCTACACCGCAATCGCAGGTTCACTACTTAGTGCCGCTTTCCTATTCTGGTTTAAGGATACGAGGATGGCAACATGGGGTGTATCTAAGTTTGATGGTACATTAGAATATCTAGTCAAACGTTGGGGTTGGACGTGGTTACAGAATGATCCAGACGCATGGCGTAAGAAATACCCACGCATAACGAAGAAGATAGACGAATTAGAAAGTAGAATAGACGAATTAGAAAAGTTTGATAAACAGTAATGTTCAGTAGTTTGAAGATAGGATTAGTATTGGTGATGATGGCGGGTGCCGGAGGTGGATACCTATATGTTCAGAAACTACAGAAAGATAATGCTACTCTCAAATCTAACCAGATAAAATTAGAATCCGCAGTAGAAGACCAAAAAGGTGTTATCGAAAAACAAGCGGAAGATTTTAAGAAGATAAGAAGTACACTAGACAAGTTGGATAAAGAGAACGCAAAATTAAAGAAAGACAAAGACAGTTTAACTAAAAGATTAGGTAAACATGATATTGGTAATCTGGCAGAGAATAAGCCAGGGTTAGTTGAACGAATTATTAATGGGGCTAGTAAGAATGCCACACGTTGCGCTGAGATAGCGAGTGGGTCACCCCTAACTGAGGAGGAATTAAATGGTACGCCTAATAGGGAGTGTCCTAGTTTTTGGCCTGTTCCTTAATGGCTGTGCCGCGGTTGCGGTAAAGGAACTACAGAGTTACAAGATTGAGAAGAAAAGAGAACCTCTTGGCATTCCCAATCCAGAACCACTAGACTTGATAGATGTAGAGTGGATCATCGTAACTCCAGAAAATATTGATGAAGTGATGGAGAAGGTGAAAGCAGAAGGTGGTGATGCTGCCCTGTTCGCAGTAACAGACGAAGGGTATAAGAAACTATCATTAAACTTTGCTGACATTCGTAATAAGTTATACGAGACAAATCAAATTTTATTAAGTTATAGGGAATATTACGAAGATGGAGAACGGGACACAAATCAAGGAACTGATTAAAGATATTGCTGTCTTAAAAGCAGACAGACAGTCATCAGGTCAAGTCCATGAAAGACTTGATAATGCTATAACAAAACTCACAGATATTTCTGCTGGCATAAAGTCTATGTTAGCGGTACACGAGGAGAAACTCAGACGAGTTGATACCTCACAGGACGACCTATTCTCCATATTAGAAGATAGAAGACGAGAATGGGAAGAAGATTTAAAAGACCTACATTCTAGGATTACCACACAAAGTCGCAATTTACGAGAGGCAATCGACCAGGTACAGGATAAGTTAGATAGTAGAGTTGGGATCCTTGAGAGGTGGAGATGGCTTATTATTGGCGGTGCCATCCTTCTTGGATTCATTCTTCAAGGTTCTATGGACCGTGGATTTTTTGGTTAACTCTGGTCCTCTATTACCATACTTGATATCTACACCACGCCAATCATATTCAGTTTTAACTTTTTTATCAGACATATACATTACTATATATTAAAGTCATCAACTTAAACAACTGGCAGGTGAGGCCAGAGATATGGAGAATATATGTTTAAAAAACTGACTTCAACCCTATTTGTAGTAATAGGCTTGATTTTATTATCTTCAACTACATTCGCAAAAGACCCCAAAATAGGATTCATCTACATAGGCCCTCCAGGAGACCACGGTTGGACTTACATGCACGACCAGGGTAGACAGGACATAGAGATTGATTTAGGGTTTGAAACAACATACATTGAGAACGTACCAGAGAATGCTGACGCTGTCCGTGCCATAAGAAAACTTGCGGCAAGTGGACATGATTTGATTTTCACTACGTCTTTCAACTATATGGATCAAACACATGAAGTGGCAAAAGAGTTTCCAGATGTGAAGTTCGAACATGCTACTGGGTACATACGAGCAGACAATGTGGCGACATACAGTTCTAGGTTCTACGAGGGTAGAACAATCGCAGGACACATCGCTGGTAAAGAGAGTAAGACTGGTGTGGTAGGTTATATCGCATCATTCCCAATACCAGAGGTTGTAAGAGGTATTAACTCTTTCATGTTGGCCGCACAGAAAGTAAATCCAGATATTAAAGTAAAAATCATTTGGGCATTTACATGGTATGATCCAGGTAAAGAGGCAGACGCCGCACAGACACTAATAAATCAAGGCGCTGATATCATAGTCCAACATACTGATACTTACGCCCCATGTCAAGTCGCACAAAAGAATGGTGTATTGGCATTTGGTCAGGCAAGTAATCAATATGACTTTTGTCCAGACGCACACCTAACCGCAATCATTGACGAGTGGGGACCATACTATGTGGCAAGAGCGAAAGCATTGGCAGATGGAACGTGGGAACCAATTGATACGTGGAAAGGTTTAGATAGTGGTATGGTAGAAATGGCACCATATCGTAACATGTCGCCAGAGACGAAGTATGAGGCAATCGCCTTAGAGAACGCTCTAAAAAGTGGTGAGATACATTCTTTTGAAGGACCTATATACAACCAGTCAGGTGAGTTAATGGTACCAGAGGGCGAAGTTGCTCCTGATGGTATGTTACTTGGCATGAATTGGTATGTGAAAGGTATTGATGGAGAATTACCACAATAATTAGTATATTAGAAACGCATAGACACTAACCATAGTCTATGCGTTTCACACATAGCATCTATAAGTAAGTAGTGCTGTCCTTTTTCGTAAAAACATGTTATATAGTATAATATGATAAATACGAAAGGAAAAAAATGGTACGACTCATACAAAACTTCTTTAGTTCACTTAGGTTTTCACCTGTCAATTATGGTTATAATTTTGATAATGTGGATCCAAATCTTATCCGTTATTTTAGGAACGAGTTTGGCCGCGACTGGGAAGTTGCGCTCTCAACCCACCTCTATGACAAGAGTAAATAGTTTTAAATAACGCTTGACTTTTACACCATTTTGGTGTATTATAGATACTATAATTAGAAAGGTAATTATGGTTGACATTCAGTACCTTTTGACGTTATCACCAAGACTAGACAGATTTAAAAAGAAATCTAACAATCTATACAACTTTCGTTGTCCGTATTGTGGTGATAGTCAAAAGAGACAATCTAAGGCACGTGGTTTCGTTTACTCTATGAAGAACGAATACTTTTTCAAGTGCCATAACTGTTCGAAGGGTACCACTCTTGGTAAACTGATAGAACATATAGATCCACAATTATACAGAGAATATGTTATCGCCAAATATAAAGGTGGTAAAGTTAAGACGATTGACTACAAGTTTAAACCAGTAGTCTTTCCTGATAGAAATTTAAGTGGTCTCACACGATTTGATAAACTAGAGAAAGAACACCCGGCACATCAATTCATAAAGACGAGACAACTAACAGAGTTTTTGGATAGGATCTATTTCTGTCCAAAATTTTATGCCTGGGTCAATTCCTTAATACCAAATAAGTTCCAACAGGGTCTAGTCAACTCTATGGATCACCCTAGGGTCGTCCTACCTTTCTTTGATGTGAATAATAACATGTTCGCATTCCAAGGGCGTGCTTTTGGTAAAGAGGAACCCAGGTATATAACGATAAAGTTAGATGAGAACAAAAGAAGAATATACGGACTAGATAGACTAGATGTGAACAAGAAGGTTTATGTCGTAGAGGGTCCAATAGATAGTCTATTCTTACCAAATGCTATCGCGGCCGCAGGGGCAGACCTAAACATAACTCTACCCAACGCTGTGTATATCTTAGATAACGAACCAAGGAACAAACAGATAGTTGATAAAATACAACAATTAATTTTTAAGAACAAAAAGGTATGTATCTTCCCTAAGTCATTGAAACACAAAGATATTAATGATATGGTCATGGCAGGCATGAGTGTGGCAGAGATACAAACCATTATAGATAGTAATACATTTTCAAAATTATCCGCACAACAACAATTGAACAATTTTAAGGAGGTATAATGAGCCCAGACTCTATTAACGTAAAGAAACGAAACGGAAGGGGCTTAGAACCTCTGGATATACAAAAGATACACAGTATGGTTAAATACGCTTGCGAGGACTTGGCAGGTGTTTCTGAATCCCAAGTAGAGATGTCCAGTGGATTACAATTTTATGATGGCATGTCAACTGACGATATACAACAGATATTAATTAAATCTGCTTCAGACCTTATTACATTAGAAAGTCCAAACTATCAATATGTGGCTGCTCGTTTGCTTCTCTTTAGTTTGAGAAAATCTCTCCATCATAGATTATGGGAGCACCCACATTTGAAGGTACATATCTCTAACTGTATCGACAAGGGTGTATATGACACAGAGATACTATCTTGGTATGATCCACATGAGATAGATTCCATGAACGATATGATTAAACATGATAGAGATTATCTATTTTCCTACGCTGGTTTGAGACAAGTTGTTGATAAATACTTGGTACAAGATAGAAGTACAGGTGATATCTTTGAGACACCACAATTTATGTACATGATGATTGCGGCAACATTGTTTCGTAATTATGATACGGAGAAGAGATTAGGTTATGTCAAAAAATACTACAACGCTATTTCACAACATCTTATTAATATCCCAACACCTGTTATGGCTGGGGTTCGTACTCCTCTTCGCCAGTTTGCTTCTTGTGTCTTGGTCGATAGTGATGATACTCTTCCAAGTATTTTTACTAGCGACATGGCTATTGGACGTTATGTCTCCCAGAGGGCAGGCATTGGTATCAATGCTGGAAGAATCCGGGGAATCAATAGTAGAATACGTGGAGGGGAAGTCCAACATACCGGGGTCATCCCGTTTCTTAAAAAGTTTGAAGCAACTGTCAAATGCTGTACTCAGAACGGTGTACGAGGCGGGTCAGCAACTGTACACTTCCCTATTTGGCACCAAGAGATAGAAGATATTATCGTATTAAAGAACAACAAAGGTACAGAGGATAACCGTGTTAGAAAACTTGATTACTCGATACAGATATCTGAACTCTTTTATAAACGTTTTATTAATAATGATGATATTTCCCTTTTTTCTCCTCATGATTGTCCCGGTCTCTATGATAAGTATGGTACGCCTGAGTTTGATGGGTTATACGAAAAGTATGAACGCTCTACGAAGATTAAGAAGAAGAAAGTTAAGGCTCAAGACCTTTTCATGGCCATTCTGAAAGAGAGGGCAGAGACTGGTCGTATCTATATAATGAATATAGACCACGTCAACACACATTCAAGTTTCAAAGACCAAGTGTATATGTCAAACTTATGTCAGGAGATTACACTACCAACAGACCCATTACAACACATTGATGGATCAGGTGAGATTGCGTTATGTATATTAAGTGCGATTAATCTAGGTGCCGTCAAACAGAAAGAAGATTTAGAGAACCTATGTGACCTATCTGTTAGAGGGTTAGAAGAACTAATCGACCTACAGAATTATCCAGTTAAGGCCGCAGAGATATCAACTAAGGCAAGAAGAAGTCTAGGTATTGGTTATATTGGACTGGCACACTTTCTGGCAAAAAACAAAGTAAAATACGATACACCAGACGCATGGAGACTACTGGACGAGTGGACAGAGGCATTCCAATACTTCTTACTCAAATCTAGTAACACACTGGCCAAAGAGAAGGGCGCTTGTGAGAAGTTTGACCGTACTAAATATTCTGATGGAATACTACCAATAGACACATATAAAAAAGATGTCGATAGTATCGTTAAGAGGAAACTAACTTATGATTGGACTGCTATTAGAAAGGATATCAGAGAAAACGGGTTACGTCACTCCACATTATCGGCCCAAATGCCGTCTGAGAGTTCGAGTGTTGTCTGTAATGAGACGAATGGCATTGAACCGCCTAGAGACTATCTTTCAGTTAAAAAGAGTAAGAAAGGGCCCCTCAAACAAATAGTACCGGGGTACCCTAATCTAAAAAATCACTACACATTACTTTGGGATATGACAGGTAACGAAGGTTACATCAACGTGGTCGCAGTAATGCAAAAGTATTTTGACCAAGCCATCTCTGGTAACTGGTCATATAATCCAGAACAATATGAGGGTAATCAAGTGCCAGTATCTGTGATGGCGAGAGACCTACTGACTACATATAAGATGGGTTGGAAGACCTCTTACTATCAGAATACATATGATGGCAAGAATGATGATGAACCTTCACACGGTATAGGTGGACCAGACCAAGATATGAAGACTAGGAATGAATTTAACACACAGGAAGAATATGACGATTATTGCGAGGCGTGTGCTATATGATCCAAGAATTTAAAAATTTTGGATATTTCATACACGATATCAGTTGGCGAGAACTACAATCTGTTAGAGACGAAATAAAAGAAACAGATGGTTTAGAAGACTATGGTGAGAAGGTTGATGGTCATGTAGATAAAACATTTAAACTATCTACAAGTGTAAAAGATTTAGAAACATTGGTCATGCCATATTTTATAGAATATGATAAACAATATAATTTCTTCAAACACATTATACCATCAATTGGGTATCAGGAACTCAAAGCAGATTTAGTAATGAATGACGCTTGGGTTAGTTTTCAGAATAAACATGAATTTAACCCAGCACATACACACCCAGGTCTACTGAGTTTTGTGATATGGTTAGATATACCATACGACAGACCCTCAGAGATACGTCACTCTCCTGGTAAATCTAAGAATAATAAATCAGGTTCTTTTACTTTATACTATACAAATAGTTTGGGTAGTGTGGAGACAGAGAACATACTGTTAGATAATACATTTAATAATAAGATAATCATATTCCCAGCAGGACTTAAACATTCCGTACAACCATTTTATAGTACAGATAAACAAAGAGTTTCCGTTGCGGGTAATTTATACATACAAGGAAAAGGATAATGGCATACTTAAATCATAACATACCACCATTTAGTGGTTACATAAGAAACGAGTATCTATACAATCATACCAAGGGTCATGGTGAGTTTACTTTTTCAGATATACACACCGTTAACTGTATGGAACGTAGGGCAATATTGTTCGAGTGTCTATTACCAAATGGTGTAAACTGGACTAGAAGGCCAATAAATGCTTTCGTATGGAAGAAAGACGCACCAATATATCCTTTGAATATTCATATGTACTGGGATTGTTTCAGTAGTTATGTTAACGTACAGAGAAGAAATAGAATGGCAAACTGTAGGGCAGAGTTAGTTGATTGGCATGGTACGAAAAGAAAAGGTACCTATATGTTTACAATAGACTTTGGTTGGGAAGATAAAGCGGGTATGTTAGATACAAACTTTAGTGAGGACCCAGAGCATAAGTGCGCCCACATGTTTAGGATGGACGATGGTAATTTCTTCGCATATCCAAACAATAGAACGATTTGGTATGATGACGCTTTCATGGAAGAGAGACTAACAGGTAACCCTGGTTATCTCATAGACCAAAACTTCTATACAGTTGAGAACACCAGAGAAGATAGTATCACAGACGATAGTTATTTCACACAATGGGAACGAGAGAGTGCTGAAGTCTTTAACAAAGATGAAGAAACACCTATTGGGCCTGTGAACAAAAAGAATAAAGATGAAGATATTTTATGACCATATTTACGGTAACACAACCCAGTATGATATAATATACGGACTTGCGTTAGCGGAGGTTGATAAGAACGAAGAAGATGAGGCATTATCATTAGGTTGGACACCTATGGATGCCTTTTTTTATCGCACGGACGACCAACTATGGATACAGGCAAGGACAACTCGTATCGTCTTAGATGAATTTTCTGTAAAGAAGAAACACAGACAATACATGAAGAAAGAGATTACTGGTAGGTATTATCCAGACGATAATCCCTGGCAGAAAGAGTGTGATAAGATATACGAGAAATATTGTAAACACAAGGGTTATGATGACCACGGAAGTGAGTTAGTTGATAAACCATATGGCGATAAAGATTATATTATCTACTGGTACGATGATAAGATAATTGGCTATACTCAACTAACAAGATATAAGGAAAGTGTGGTTGCGGGCGAGTTCGCTTGGGACTACGAAATGCCTGAATTAAATTTGGGCACATTCGCTCAGAATTTTGAGTGTAATATGTATAGGGACATGAGGTACCTGTACTATTATTCTTCATACGCTTATGAACGGGTGTGTGAATACAAGTCACACTATAATGGTTTTGAGTGGTGGACTGGTAGAAAATGGAGTAGAGACAAGGAACTGTTTAGAAATTTACTAAACAAAGACAGCGATATAGAAAGTCTAA
>JGI24003J15210_10000696_pt1 | contig 14423 bp, 20 predicted proteins | sample LinPmetageLP28_FD_15210 | JGI IMG/M metagenome (IMG submission 15210)
TCTTTGGCTTCCAACGCAGCGTTTAACTGCTCTTCAATTGCATGGCGCTCTGCAATCAATTCTTTTTCTTGCGCCTTTATTAACATCCAATCAGATGCCAGACTTTCAATATTGCTCATCGCAACTTCCTTTCTTTTTTCACTCTCTACAAAAATCGGTTTACAGAAATCTTTTTAAGATGTAAAGCTTATTTTGCAAATAATGTAAAAATGGAGAAAATTATGCAGGATCTTATGCCAATTGACGATATAAGAAAGGCGCTTCAAGATAGGCGATTATCTGTTGTGGGCGACAAGTGTGGTCTATCACACCCAACTTTAAAGGGCATTCAAACTGGTAATGAGCAAATCAGTTTGAACACTTGGAGGAAACTTTCAGAATACCTGATGGCCGCTCAATGAATGTCGAAGACTATTGTTCCAAGCTAGGCTGGTATCTGGTCACAATCCCAGCAGGCTCAAAGGGTCCAACATCGTTTGGATGGCAAAAGCCTGAGAAGGCGCTGTCTGATCCTGATGCTGCGCGTCTTTATTATGAGCAAAACCCAAATCACAATGTCGGATTACTGCATGGGGCCAGTGGAACTTGCGCCGTAGACATCGATCACGTTGAAAACACAAAGCTGATTCTCGAAGAGCTGGGCATCGATTTCTCAGAACTAATGCAGTTGGCTCCACAAATCATTGGCCGCGAAAATCGAGGCAAGCTGATCTTCAAAGCACCGCCCGATTTAATCACCCACAAGATATCGTGGCCAGTCGAGGGCGATCCACGTAAAACCGAAGTGGTCTTTGAGCTTCGCGCTGGATCTGTTCAGGACGTTCTGCCGCCATCGATTCATCCAGACACTGGCCGTCCATATGCTTGGGCTGGTAGATCAGTCTGGGATGGCCTGCCAGAGCTACCACCACAGCTTCTCACACTTTGGAAAGAATGGGATAAGTTTCGTCCACAACTCCAAGATATATGCCCTTGGAAAAAGAAGGCAGAGTTTCAGCCACCCAGAAAGCCCAGACCAAAGGGCGATGGTACGTCCGTTATCGATGCCTTTAATCAGGCACACGATATGCACAGTCTGCTGGTTCAGTATGGATATAAGCAGACGGCAAGGGATAGATACCTGTCGCCCAACTCAACGTCTAAATTAGCTGGGGTCAAGTTATTTGAGGATGGCCGTGCGTATAGTCACCATGCATCTGATCCCTTCGACAGCGCCCACAGCTTTGATGCGTTTGAATTGTGGATGCAGTACGAACACATGGGCAATGTCACAAAGGCAGTTAAAGATGCAGCGCAGATCCTCAATGTCACTCAAGATCCAGATTATGAATATGACAAAGAGGCAATCGATCACGGCGAAAAAGTCGCGGCAAATATTATGTCGAAGACAGAGGTAAAAAAGGGTCCATTGGATAATGTTCCAGAGGAACTTTTAAGTGTGCCGGGCATTTTACAAGATGTGGTTAATTACTACACAGTCACAGCCATCAAACCACAGCCACAGTTCGCAGTTCAAGCAGCCTTAGCTTTCGGGTCAGTGGTCATGGGCAGGCGATGGGTCACAGATCAGAGAAACTTTTCCAGCCTGTACTTCTTAAATATTGGAGAGACTGGATCTGGGAAGGAACATTCCAAGACAGTTCTGGAAGAGCTTCTGGAGCAGGCTGGCCTCGAAGAGTTGATCGGTCCAGCAGGATATACATCTGGAGCTGGGGTCATATCAACTCTTACCAAAAAGCCTACTCATGTGTCAGTAATCGATGAGCTTGGCCGTATGCTAAAGGCAGCAGCAGCCAAGGGTATGCAGCATAAGGCAGATGGCATTACAGCCATCATGGAAGTCTTTGGACGCCAAGACGGTACTCTACGCCAACAGGGATACGCCACAAATACAATGAAATCATCCGAAGCTGAAAAGCTGGAGAAGGTAATTAAACGTCCCAGCCTGACATTGGTAGGCATGTCAACGCCGTCAGAGTTTCTCCAAGCAATCGGTGGTGGTGATGTGGCAAGCGGCCTACTGAACCGATTCATTATTGTAAAATCAGAAATCGGAGTCCAGATGTCTCAAGATAAAAGAAGATCATCTATTTCTGAGCGGTTATCAAACTGGTCCAAAGAACATGCCCACGCACAAATAGGCGATCTGGATGCAGGCAATATGCATGACATGCCACCACATCCAATTGATGTTGCGTTTACCGTCGAGGCTAAAGATATGCTGCGAGAGTATGAATCAAAGTTAGTTGAGGCCATCAAGAAAGAAACAGGCACTGGCCTTGAGGCTATGTACAATCGCTCCAGAGAGATCGCTATGCGCCTGTCCCTGATCGTTGCCAGATCAATGGGCCAAGAGGAGATAGGCCCAGACGCAATGCAGTGGTCAATCGACTATGTCGATTACTACGCAAAGCAAACCATCGAAATGTTCAGGGCTAACATGGCCGAAGGACCGTTTCAGGCAACATGCAAAGCAGTCTTTGAGAAGATTGAAAGAGCTGGTCTGGCTGGTCTTACAGAGAGCCAGATCACACGTAAGGTAGGATCATTCGCTAATATGGATCGACGCAAGAGAGCAGACGTTCTGGATGCTCTGGCGAATGATAGGGGCATAGAGTTCCGAAACCTAAACGAAGGGGTAAGAGGTAGGCCACGGTTTGCTTATTTTGCTCCAGTCATACAATAATACAAGAAAGGAAAAGATATGAAGAAACTATCAAATTATCACGAAGTTCCATCACAAGTCTGGAATACTAAAATGTTTCCAGAAACCAAAGAAGGTAAAAAAGCCCATCAAAAAGAAATTATTAAGATGGCTGTAGGTGCATCAATACGTCACCGAAAAGATATCAAAGTCACATTACCATATGATCCTTGGCATAATAATGGCTCAAAGTAATTATTGCATGAATTATTGCATTGTTAAATAGGAGGTTTTTTTATAGAATTTTCAATGAGTTACTATTTATTGTATTTATTGCAATTATTGCAGTAACTCAGAGTACCTTTTCACATACCCCCCAGTATACCCTAAAGATCAGGGTAAGGGGGGGGAGTGTAGTAATGTAATATATAATAATAATAATAATATTATATATATATATACTATATAAAGAAGGGGTTTGAGGTTGATCGATTTATTGCATTCTTGTAATTGTAATAAATAGCAATAAATACAATTAATCATTATTTACTTGAACACGGTTGTGGATATGATATTTTTATAAAGAGGGCTGGCCATAAGGCTGGTCTTCACGAAATCAGAAAGGAAATAAAATGAGTACACCAATAATATATGTTGTGACTAGACCAAGAAAAAATAAATTCGGCTGGACACCAGATCTTTCAGATGCAGCACGATACGGTAAAATGCGAATTGTGTTTGAAGATGATGAAAACCCACAATTTCACCCAAATAAATCTATAGAAAAAGCCAGAGAAATTATGAAAGACTTCGGCCCAAATGATTTTATGCTTTGGGCAGGAGGTGGAGATCCAATCGCAGTTATGATCGCATGTATGGTCGCAGCCGAAGTTAGCGAAGAAGTGAATATCCTAAGATGGGAAAGAAACTTTGATAAAGGGGATAGAGATAGAAGACAAGGATGGTATCTCCCAGTCAAACTGGATATGGCCTAAATCTTTTTTATCTAATGCACTTGAACTACTGTATGTAGTACCCTATATAGAGTGTATAGGAAATGAGAAAGGAACTATCAAATGTTTAAAATCACATCATACAAATCCCGTTCCGCAGCTTGGGGCCACACATCATACTTTTTTCAGTGCGAGCTGAAAGGTAAGGAATACCGTGGGACAGTAAACTTGGTTTCAGTGCAAGGCCACGTTGTACACGTAATCGCAAACTCAAGTGAACGTACCTTGGCTTGGAACAGTGGCGTCAAACATAAAATCGTGGATGGTTTAGTTACGTTCTTTCGTAAGCTGGAGGAGGCAGCGTAATGCGGTTCATACAACAAAAAAATATTGATGGTGGAACATTCCTAACACCATCAACTCAAGTCTCAGTCACAGAGCAAGAACTCGAATGGCTGCTCGAAGGGCTGGATGCACTCATACTTCCAGATCGGGCAAAGCGTATCAAACGAGCTTTGAAACGTGCGTTGAATGAAATTGAGGAGGCAGCATGACCCTAGCCGTAATGCAATGCCCAAACTGTAAAGGACTTGTTAGGCTTCAAGCCAAAGAATCAAGAAATCACACAGCATATGGATTTCCAACAATGAAGCGCAGGAGAATATGTCCTGAATGCAACTTTAGAATAACAACAATCGAATTGCCAATTTTATTGGCTAATGATATTTTCGCAGAGGATGAGTGATGATCGTTAAATCTTGGAAGTTTAAAGGATATGATAAGGTAGATAACTTTCCATCTTGGGTCCAGCAAAATACTAGCAAACGTGCAGGGTCAGATCTTATATGGGTCCACACACAACAAGGCGAAATGTCAGCTAAAAAAGATGAGTGGATCTCAATAGATATAAAAGGTCATCTCACAATACATGAAGAAAAACCAGATAGTCTCGGAAAAGATATTATAGCTGGAATCGCCTTTGCAATTATATCAGCAGTCACAATTATAACTTTCCTAGCATGGTAACAAAACAATTCGCACAGCATTGCTTTGAGCAGTACAAAATGAACCACCACGGTTATCATGGGTTCAATCACTGGGCCAGAGTAATGAAACACGGCAGATTCCTTGCAGCTAAAGAAAATGCCAATCTTAAAGTCGTAGAGTTGTTTTGTATTATGCATGATACTCAAAGACAAAATGAAAATAGAGATCCTATGCATGGATGTAGAGCTGCAAAGTTCGCACATAAAGTTAGAGGAATATGGTTTGACATAAGTGACAGAGATATGCGCCTACTTGACGAAGCTCTAACATACCATTCAGACGGTTACACAGATGCAGATATAACAGTTCAAACCTGTTGGGACGCAGATAGGCTGGATCTTGGAAGAGTTGGCATTAAACCCAATCCAAAAAAACTCTGTACTCAAACAGCAAAAGATATTATCATAGAATTAGTTTAGATATCTCTGTCTTTACCTCAAAACTTGGCCCACTTCGGTGGGCCTTTCTTTTTTTTAAATTCTACATTACATTCAAATTAAGAAAGGTATTCATATGGCAAAGAAAAAATCCAAGAACTCTGTCGGTAGGCCAAAGTTCGAGGTCACTGAAGAGGTTCTAGAAAACGTAGAAAATCTTATGACCAAAGGACTAACAGTAGAACAATGCTCTGGGATGTTGGGCATTTCGTCATCAACTTTCTATTTGTATCAGGCAGAAAATTCGGAGTTTTCGGACAGGATAAAGGCTGGGCAAGCGCGTGGAATCGACGCCGTGACCAACGCACTCTATGAAAAGGCCACGATTGATAGGGATAATACAGCTATTATCTTCTTCCTGAAGAACCGCGCAGGATGGGTGGATAAGCAAGAGCATAAAGTGGAAACAGAAAATACATTAACACTGGATCTCACAAGGATTGGAACACATGAACTCGCAGCAATTGAACGCGCTTTTGAGCAATCTAACGCTGGAGCAAATCAGAGCGGAGAAATACCGCAGATCATTGAGGGAGTTTACGAAGAGCGCATGGCCGACGATTGAACCGGGCGTCGAGTTTCAAAACAATTGGCACGTTGACGCAATTAGTGATCACCTTCAAGCTGTGGTGGAAGGCGACATCAAGCGCCTGATTATTAACGTGCCGCCACGCCACATGAAATCAATCAGTGTGGCCGTTGCGCTCCCTGCGTGGACTTGGGCAAGACAGCCTCAGAAAAAGTTTCTATACGCTTCATATGCTTCTTCCTTGTCAATAAGAGACAGTACCAAGTGTCGCCGTCTAATCGATAGCCCTTGGTATAAAAAACATTTTGGAGATACTTTTGAACTGACTGACGATCAAAACCAGAAGCAAAGATTTGAAAACAATAAGACTGGATATCGTATCGCAACCTCAGTCGGTGGCGCTCTGACTGGTGATGGTGGCGACATAATCTGTATTGATGATCCACACAACGTAGTAGATACCGACAGCTCTAAAGTGCGTGAAGGTGTGCTTGACTGGTGGGATCAAGCCATGCAAACACGGCTAAATGATCCGCGAACTGGCGCATTTGTTATTATTATGCAGCGCGTCCATGAACAGGATCTGACAGGCCACATACTGGCCAATGAGCTTGGCAATGAGTGGGATCACCTATGCTTGCCTGCAAGATATGAAATCGGCCACCCATCGCCCACAAAATCAACTCTTGGATTTGAAGATCCGCGCACAAAAGAAGGAGAATTACTTTGGCCAGATCGAATTGACGAACATACACTGTCAACTTTAGAGCGATCACTTGGCTCATATGCAGCCGCTGGGCAACTCCAACAGCGTCCTAGCCCCAAAGGGGGCGGCATATTGAAAGCTTCATGGTGGGTTCCTTGGGAGAGCGAGGATCTACCAGAAATTGAATATGTACTGCAATCCTACGATACTGCATTTGAATCTAAAGAAAGCTCCAGCTTCAGTGCCAGAACCACTTGGGGCGTCTTTCGTCATCAGGGCGCGATGTGCGCCATTGTTTTAGAATGCTGGTACGATAAGGTCAGCTATCCTGATTTACGCAGAATGGCGCAAGAAGCTTATGAAGATTGGGAACCAGACGCAGTGCTGATCGAAAAGAAGGCTTCAGGCCAATCTCTGTTACAGGATCTCCGCATGGCAGGCGTACCTGTATTGGCTTATAGCCCAGATCGTGATAAGGAAGCTCGCGCTCACGCAAGCTCTGCTCTTTTGGAAGATGGAAGGATTTTCTTCCCTTCTGACAGAAAATGGGCTAAAGACTTAATTGACATATGTGCAGCTTTCCCAGCTCACCCTAATGATGATGTTGTTGATACATGCACCCAAGCATGGCTAAGATTGCGTAAAGGCTGGTTTGTTGGTCACTCAGAAGACCCAGAAGAAGAAGATTATGTTGAGACAAGAAGGATAACCTTGTATGGCTGACCCTAATATTATCCCTTTCGCAGAAGGATCACCACCCGACGATCTTATGGTAGAAACTTTGCCAGACGGTGATGTTTTAATCGGTGATCCAGAACTGGATATGGCAGAAGAACTTGATGATGCACAGTTCGACATTAATCTAGCTGAAGTAATCGATGAAAAAGAATTAGGCAGAAAAGCACAAGATCTTGTAGGTTTTTACGAAAATGACCGTGCGGCCAGAGCTGAATGGGAGGAACGCTACAAGCAAGGGCTGAAGACATTAGACCCAGACGGTGGCCTTGAAGAAGGCGAAGATGAACGCGCAACTCGCGGCTTGTCTGTTGTCGTACATCCGCTAATCGCTGAAGCTGCAACTCAGTTTAATGCAAGGGCTATAGCTGAACTATATCCGTCAGGTGGTCCAATCAAAACGGTTATTGTTGGTAATCCTGATGAAGAGATTGAAGAGCAAGGACGCAGAGTTCGTGAGTTTATGAACTACCAGATCACGCAGGAAATGCCTGAGTATTTCCCAGATCTGGATCAAATGCTATTTCACCTTCCACTGATCGGACATACGTTCAAAAAGGTCTGGTGGGATGCCAATATGGACCGCCAGTGTAGCCAGTTCGTAATGGCTGAAGACTTTGTGGTGGCTCCAGAAAGCAAAGATCTCTACACTTCGCCGCGATATACACACGTTATTCGTATGCCAAAGAATGACTTTAATCGGTATGTTCAAAATGGTTACTACCTACCGACAGAATATGCTGGAGGAGATCCGATAAATTCCACAGATGATGTAATTGGTGAGATCGAAGGCGTTGATGAATATGGGGATGACAGTGAAGACGATGTAATGACATTGCTGGAAATGCATGTCTATGATTTGTTTGACTCTGTTGATGCTGAAGATAATAACGATAATGACTATGACGAAAACGAAGTCTCAATTCCATATGTTATTACGATTGATTATGATAATCAGAAAATTGTAAGCATCAGACGCAACTGGGATCAAGATGATGAGCTTAAAAAACGCCGTGACTGGTTTGTAAGTTATAAGTTTCTGCCTGGCCTTGGCTTCTATGGTTTTGGTCTTTACCACATGATCGGCGGCTTGGGCAAAGCGGCTACAGGTTCCCTTCGCGCTCTCCTCGACAGTGCCGCATTTGCTAATATGCAGGGTGGCTTCAAGCTGCGTGGCCGTGTTGCTGGTGGAGATATGCAGATATCGCCCGGCGAATTTGTTGATCTGGACAGCACTGTTGACGATGTAAACAAAGCAATTATGCCGCTGCCGTTTAAAGAGCCATCAAGCTCTCTGTTTAATTTATTGGGTTATATTGTTGAAGCTGGACAGAGATTCGCCAGCACAGCAGATCTCAATGTCGGGGATGTTAATCCGAATGCTCCAGTTGGCTCTACAGTTGCTCTTATTGAGCAGGGTTCAAAGGCGTTTAGTGCTATTCATAAGAGATTGCACTACGCGCAGGGCCAAGAGTTTAAACTCCTTGCGAAGCTAAACGCAGAGAACCTCCCCGATGAGTTTAGCTTTTCGCAGGCTGGAGCTGCGGAAACCATTTATCGCTCTGATTTTGATGATCGCATAGACATCCTCCCTGTTAGCGATCCAAATATCTTCTCTACGGCCCAGCGCATCGCGCAGGCTCAAGCTGTTTTGGAGATGGCGAAATCTGCTCCGCAGCTCCATGATTTGTACGAAGCCTACAAGCGGATGTACGAAGCCCTTCGGATTAATAACATTGATCAAGTTCTAAAGAAGCCTGAAGACGCAATTCAGATGGACCCAATTGATGAAAACATGAGCGTCATGTACGGCAAGCCAATACGCGCTTTTCCAGAGCAGGATCACGAAGCCCACATTGCGGTTCACATGCAGTTCTTGCAAGATCCATCACTGGCAGGCAATCCAGCCGCACAGAAAACAATGGGTCCGATATTTATAGCTCACATAGCGGAACACATTGCGCTTCTGTATCGCCAGAGAATGGAGGCCAGCGTGAATATGGAGCTGCCACCAATGCCTGACTTTAAAGATCCCAAGTTTACATTCAAAGATGTAGACCCAGAAATGGATAGATTGATCAGCCAGAGAGCGGCACAAGTTGTTCAGGCGTCACCACAAATGAAGCAGATCCAATCGATAACCAATATCGGCAAGCAAGGTCAGCAGCAGGGTAATCCATTACAATATGCACAACAACTTGCAAAACTTGAAACAGAAGCTTTAAAAGCCAGAACTCAAGCTCAAATTGATGCAGACCAAGCCAAAGCAAAATCAAATATTGAAATCAAGCAAGCCGAAGCAAGGCAGGATATGCAGATTGAAGCGGCAAAAGCGCAAGCTGATTTGCAGGCCAAGATCACAAAGCTTGAAGCAGACTTACAGCTTGAACGAGAAAAGAATGCAGCTAAGATACAAATGGAGGCAATGAAGAATGTACCCAGAGTATAATCTGCCTCCAATTAATCCTGCTGCGTTTGGCGGTTTACCGCAGCAGGGTCCACAAGGTGGCCCTCCTATGGCTCCATTTGGGGGGCCGCAGGGCCAACAACCACAAATAGATATGAATAGATACCTGATAGAAAAAATAATAAATTCAAAGCGCCGTACAGGTGGCGGTGATATAGGGGCATTAGCGGCTTTAGCTACTGCACAGCCTCAACAGCAGCAACAAGCAAGGATGGGCTAATGGGTGGATGGTGTGGTAGTGGTTCAAGCAGTATAGGTGCTAGTGGCGGTAATAGTAATAGTTTTAGCGAAAGTTTAGCTAATACGTTCACTCCAAATGATGGTGCTTCGTATGTAAATGGTCAATTGGTTGATGATGCAACTGGTGCGCCCATAGTCGCTGGCGGTACAACATCTACAGGAAATGTAATATCGGGAGCTATGAATACCACTTCCAATGACATTATCAGCAGTAATGTATCAAACGATAGCCAAGCTTGGGTAACAAATGATAAACAAAGCGGCTTGACTGGCTTTAACGAAACACAATTAGATAATCAATGGGGATACACACGCGCTGACGGTACTGTTGTATCTGCTGGTGTGGATAAAATTGACGGCGGCGGCATGAATTTTGGCGGTGAAACTTTTGGATATAGTGGTGGTCAATTTGTTGATGAAAATCAAGATGGATATATAACTGATGAAGAGCTTGGCAGAAGTGTTGATGGCTTGGAGCAAAATTTTATATCTAATACAACTAATGCCATTGGTTTTACTCCATTAGGATCTGGTAAAGAAGAAAGTTGGGCGGCAACAGGAGTTACTGCGCTTTCACCAATACCCTTTACAGGCACTGTTTGGGATGCAATTAAACCTGATTTCAATAAACCTGTTACGTCTTTGGATAGTAATACTGGTGATTTAAATGGCGATGAGCTTTTAAATTATTATGTCAGCGGATTATCAGGTAAGGAGGCAATTGATACAACAATTAATTATGTTCTTAATGAAGCGATTGATATGGAGGTGGCGGCTGGTGGTAATCCAATAGGAAAAACTTTCTCTCAAGGTTTGTCTTATGACAATAGCCAAGGTGAATCGACTGATACTGGTGGTGGTTTAGGAACATTTTATTACGATGAAAATGGAAATAAAATATATGATAAGGGTGAAGTAACTAAAGATTTTACTGCATCAAATCTTGATATTGATTACAATAACAAAGATTTAAGCTTTGAGGGCGCTGGAGCTGTAACTTTAACAGAGAAAGACGCCATAGATACATTTAACGAAGAGGTTATTAAATTAGGTGAAGAGTGTGGAGAGGGTAAATATTACGATGCAGTTGCTGGAGTTTGTGTTGATAATAAAGGACTTGAACCTTGTGGTGAAGGATATATCAGAGGAGATGATGGTCTTTGTAAATTAGATGTAGCTAATCCCTGCGGCGAGGGCTACCACAGAAATTCATTGGGTACTTGTGTTCCAAATACTATAATCAATAACGATGACGATGACGATGACGATGACGATGATGATGATGACGATGATGATGATGATGATGATGATGATGATGATGCTTGCCAATCAGGATACACAAGAGTTAATGGTCTTTGCGTACCAATAGAAATTGCGGATGAGTTTAGCCGCTCTGGGATATCCCAAGACATTAATTATGAATACAAATCTTATCAAAAAGGTGGTGGTGGTGGGGAGTATCTGCCTGCTTACATTAGAAAGTATTTGTCTGGAATGGAAATTGATGACATGATCAGAGAAATTGTGGATGCAGATGGCGTCATCACATATGTTAATCAAGATGGAATACCTGTTGATCCAGATGATCTGGTCGGTGCAAAAGTAGGCGCTAGGATTGAAATGGTAGATAGTGGAGAAGATGAGAATACAGGATATATAGTAACCAATCTAACCACTGGCAAATCCGAAGCATTTTATAAATATGGAGCTACTGATGAAGCTACTGATGATAGTCAAGAGGGCAACAGTTTAGAAGATCAAATAGCTAAATCAAAAGAATCTGGATATTTATCATCTTAAAACAACATAGGATACTAACATGGACGATATGGAATTAATCAAGAGGTTCACATCTATGATACAGGTAGGTGACATGAGCCAAGAAGCGGCTGATGGCCTTAAAATGGTTGCTCAACGTGTTATGAACGGTGGTAGCCTTACTCCGCAAGAGCGTGAGATGTTTATGGGCGTCATGGGAGCCATGCCAGCAGGCGCAGCGCCCCAGATGGAAGTTCCAGCAGGACAGGGCGTTATGATGCCCCAGAATTATCAAGTTGATGGACAGAATGTCCAGATGACAGAAGATCAATACAGAAACGCTGTTAACAGTGGCCAGATCACGCAAGATCAAATGTCATATGGCATTGATGGTAAATCAATGTCTGCAACGCCAATGGAGATGGAGCGGATGCAAAGAAGTGGCCGCATCACCCCTAATAATGCAATAAGTCGAAAATAGGAGGCTGATATGGCTGAAGTAAATGTAGAAAACATGGAAGAAAATGCAGAGTTGTTTATGGCAAAGATGGGTTTTTCGCATGATGAATCTGGCCTTGAATTAAGTGACGATCAACTTATTAATTTTCTTCTTTTGTGCCAAAGAGAATATGTCATGCCATCAGGCGAAGAATATGAATACGAAGAGGACGATGAGCCAATGATGGAAATGCCTCACGGCAAAGATGTCAAAGTCAAGGTTATGAAACTTGATGGTGGCAATGTCCATGATATGATGAACGAACTTCTGGGTGGCTGATATGCCTGTTCGCAAGGTCAAAGGTGGCTATAGATGGGGCAGCAAAGGTAAGGTTTATAAGACCAGAGCCGAAGCTGAACGCCAAGGTAGAGCTATTAAGGCTTCAGGCTATAAGGGCAAGAAGAAGGGGACAGCGTAATGGGCGTAATTGATGGTGGAATAAAATTAGGCCGAAGGCTTTTAGAGCAAGCCGTTGATTACGCAGGCAATAAAATTGGTGCTTTGTCAGATCTTGGTGAAATTCCTCCACCAGCGCCATTGAGAATGTATGATGCTCCTGCTGGCTCTAAGCCAAAGTATCTTGGAGCAGCCCCAGATCGATCTGATGTTACATACCTTCGATACGCCCCCAAGAAAGGTTACAGTGAGCGCGTTGAAACCTCTCTTGAGGCTTTAAGAGATCCAGACAATCCGATTAGAGCGGAGCTTCTTAAAGACATTCGTCGTGGCGAAGAGATCGGCGGCAATGATTGGTATAACACCGAAGAATTGCGTGATTGGTTTGTAGGGGAACTTGGCGAAAAGCAAGGTGATGCTGAGTGGCGTGAGTTCTTATATCTTATGGGTACAACCAGCCCCGGTTCAAATGTTTCTATGAATGTTGCCAGTGCGTCAGCTACGCGAGGTAGATTTTTTTCAGAGCCAGAATATGTTGATTCTTTACTAAACGCTGAAACTTTAAAAGATTTCCAAGCTATAGCAAAAACACGCCCAAAAAACTACGGCCACAAAACTGCTGGCTTGCAAGAAATGAACACAGGGAAACTCCTGAAAGGTCAATATGGCGCTCTTCCAGAGCCTGATGTGCCACCAGCTAAAGGTTCTTGGACAGAGCAGCCAAAGCCCAAAGGTTTTTCAAATAGTCTTCTTGGAAATCGCCGCAACATCGCTGCTGATTTGCATTTCACAAGATATATGGCAATGGCATCTAAGCACCCTGATTGGCTGAATACAGGTACAGATGTTGGTTATGACTTCATGGAAAATGTAATTAATACGTTTCCTGATGCTGAAAAGTATTTCTCCATTCGTAAGTTTAAATCGGGCAAAAAAGAAAAAGAAGTACCATCATTTAACTTTAAAAAAGCATCAAAAGAAGGCGCAATTGACCTTACTATACCCATTGATGAAACAGGCAAAACAATTGCTGATGTACCACAAGCGTGGGCGCAAATGCCAAATGACAACGAATACGGTGCATTTGAAGGGTTTATAAATGAATTGGCTGAAGAATTGGGCCAAACGCCAGCGCAAGTTCAGGCTAATATGTGGATGGGAGCCGCTGATAGGACAGGCGTTGCTGAAAGCAGTCAAGGCACATTTATGGAATTAATCCGCGAAAGGGCAAAAATTAAAGCCATGAAGGACGGTACAACCCCAAACCAAGTTTTGCAAAACTTCATTAGAAATGGTGGGTTTTTGTCTTTAATAGGGGCTACAGGAATTGGCGCACTTAATACAATTCCAGAGGGGGATGGTATCTAATGGCTAAACCGGGATTATATTCCAACATCGCAGCGAAGAAGAAACGCATCAAAGCTGGATCTGGCGAAAAAATGCGTAAGAAGGGTGATAAAGGCGCACCAGCCAAGGGCGCTTTTAGGGCTGCGGCCAAGACCGCGAAGAAACCAGTAAGAAAGAGGAAAGTATAATGGCGGCTGGCGTTAAGCACTACTTTAAGAATGGCAAAGAGCATAAGGGCGCTACCCACAAGGACGCCAAGGGGCGTGTTATGTCTGGAGCAAAGCACACTGCGTCCAGCAAGTTTCTAGTCCACAAAAAAGATTTGTCGGCTACAGCAAAGAAGAAAGCTAAGAAAGCAGCATAAGTAATGGCAAAATTTAAAGGCAAAACTGTCAAGTTAAACAACCCACGCCGCATATCCAAAGGCGAGACTTCTTATGGAAAAAAGAAGTCTGTTGTTTTTGTCAAAGATGGCGATAAAGTAAAGCGCGTGACTTTTGGCGATCCTAATATGACCATCAAGAAAACGCAGAAGGGCCGTAGATCTAATTTTAGGGCGCGTCACAACTGTGATAATCCCGGCCCGAAAACTAAGGCCAGATATTGGTCATGTAAGGCTTGGTAATATGGCTAATGTTCAAAAAGTAATTCAACCAGTTTGGGAT
>JGI24003J15210_10000703_pt1 | contig 14340 bp, 25 predicted proteins | sample LinPmetageLP28_FD_15210 | JGI IMG/M metagenome (IMG submission 15210)
TAATACTCAACCATTCCTCCGGTAGCTTTCTTTTTTCTGCCACCTGGTTTGACTTTTCCTGAGCACACTGCACTTGCATACATGTTTGCATATGCAGATGGGTATACATCAAACTTACGTTTTGCTGCCGCTTTTCCTTTTGGACAAAGTTTAGCCATTTATTTATTCCTAGCTGTTTGTGCCGCTCTTGTAAAATTTGATTTTGTTGGCGCACCTTTAGCACCTTTTTTTCTCATCTTTTCACCTGAGCCAGCTTTGATTCTAGCTTTTTTAGCTGCGATGTTTGCGTATAAACCTGGACCAGCCATTACTTCTTAATCTTTCCACCGCGTTTTAGCATTGGTTTTTTCATCATACCGCCGCCTCTTTTCATAACACGTTTTTTCATTGAGCCACCACCCATTTTACCAACACGTTTTTTCATTGAGCCACCGCCCATTTTACCAACACGTTTTTTCATAGCACCACCGCCCATAGCTTTAACTCTTTTGGTTGCTCCTGCAATTCTATCAGCTTGTGTTGCTTTTGGATTTTTATCTACTCCGGCTTTTACACTAAGCATTCCGAAATCGTTTTTACCGGTTCCTTTTTTTAGCTTAGTTCTTTTTTTCATGCCTGCCATGTCTATATCTCCTATAAGATTTTCTTTTATTTACTGTGCCATCATAATAATCTGAAGGCCAGCTGTCATAGTATCCAGTTTTACGTAAATTGTCACTAGCTTTTTCTAGTTCATCAAACTTTTGTACCAGGATCATCATAAACTCATTATCTGGCACCCAGCCGTCTGTGTCAAGAAAGTCCACCTCTTCCTCTTCTTCATCATCATAAGGATGAGAACACATGAGATATATATCTTGTGGCACAAACACAAGGTTATAGGCGTGTATTACAGACTCTAACTCTTCTGGTGTATATTGCACATCATTACAACCAACGATAACTATTTGTATTTCGGGATTTTTTGCTAGATTAGTAGCTTCCAATACTGTGTCTAAAAACTTATCAAACTCAGTACATTCTAGTATTCTGTAAGTTTTTTTAAGTCTTGCCATACGAGCGTATGGACAAACAGGAACATCACCTAAGTGTTCATTTTTTGGTTCTAGATATTTCTCTGACCACTCAAGAATATCTTCAGCTATTGATCTCATTTATGTGTTTTTTCAACATATCTAACAACCAGGGGTTATCTTTATATACACCCATCATAAAATTAGATATTTGATTTACTGTTAACTCTTCTGCATCATCTTCTTTTAGTGGACCGTTTGCTTGGTTGAGCCCACTGATGTATACCACTGCATGTAAAATTTCATGCCATGTAGTGTTGCAACGTTCTTGTCCACACAGTGCATCTTGTATTAATATGCGTCCTTCTCTTGCGCGGAACTCTCCATATGCATCAGTCATATCATCGTTGATAAAATCTGGTCTAATATACTCTATCTTTATATCTCTGTAGCCTACTTTAACAGAAGTGGGTCTATCTCCAGGTTCTACTATATGTATGTTTTCTAATTTCTTTTTTTTCATGTTTTTATTTATCCTTATAAAAAACTTTCCGTCAACATATAGTGGGGATTAGACCCTCTACTGTCAGAAAAAAAGTTACCAATTTTACATGCGCGGTAAGTGCAGTAAAACTGCCAAAAACTAGAAATTAGTGCCACCTAGTGCCAGTTGATTTTTGAAATCGGCATCGACTATACCATTGATTATATTATTTAATTCGCTGAAAATGCCAAAGTGCCGGTGTATTTTAGAAAATTTCTTTATTTTTTTTGACACTAGGGGGTCAAATCTCCACTTATGTCCGGCAACTTTACACCTCTTCAAGAGATATATGCCTATTTTCACAGAAAAAAGCCCAAGTTTTAAGATCATTACCCTCTTCGTCTTGTAAATGTGACTCAAACAACTCTAAAACCATATCTGCCTTATTATCAAAAACGTAATCATGGCACTCGATTCTAGTATCAAACGAAGTTGTAAGATATTCACTCTTAACAATAACATCACTGTTATGAAACCAAAGACTAGCTGTTACTACCCAAATTATAGAATTCATCAACTCTCCGTAAAAAATTATGTTTTGCTTCGCGAAATTCTTTTCCTTCTATCACAAATTGTTGGTAAAATCCATCTTTACTACACATCATGATAACACCTTGCTCTATATTAGTGCCGTGCACTACATCATGAGCCATACCATAAGCAGCCATCTGTAAGAAATAGTCCCCGATCCACTCTCTTTGCTTCGGTTTATTCGTTTGTTTAAAATCTATGATACTAATTTTATCTTGATATTTTGCCACCAGGTCTACACTACCCGCATATAACTCCGGGTAATAAAGCACCGCTTCAACACCGTAAATTTCTGAACAGTCATTCAATCCTCGCTCCACGATTATTTCGGCCATGGTCTGCGCATTTTGACCAACGGGTGTCAGGTCTAAGGATCGCTGCCCCAGAATTAAATCTTCCAGGTACTTATGCATTGCCGTTCCTCTTATCGCTGCGTCTTGTGTAACTTTCTGTGCTTCTCTAGGTCCAACACGTTGGCGCCAGCGGTCAAGACTTTCCTGTTTTTCTTTAGACTGTGTCTGGCCCAACACAGTCGTAACGGAGGGGAGGGGTTTTTCTTGACCATCAACTGTGTAATGTCGAAGTCCTGCCAATTTTTCACGAGTGCTTTTAGGGTAAACATAGCGTTCTACTATCTTCATACCATGTGAGCGCTTTTGAAATAAATCACCCCGTTATCATAATCAAAATCACATGGATTACCTAACAACTCTTCCGGCGACATCTGTCCCATTCGAGCCCAGTTGGTATGTCCATATTTAGCTTTACACAACTTATCTATTGTGTGTGCTGGAATCTCTGTAAAACAATCATTAGCTGATTCCGGTATCCATTCTATTTCAAATTCTTCCATATTATTCTTTCATTTGTGATGCATACGGATCAGTCGACAGCATGCGTTGTTTTTTATCCGTGGGTACACCCATGATAATATCGTCCATGTTCTTATGTAAATAATTAGCCATCTGACCAATAATATTGTCCTGCGATAAAGTATCAGCTAAATCTTTTAAATCTTCACCATGCTGTAAACACCTAGAGATTAGTTTACCGGATGCTCTTAGCTCGCGATCAAGATAAGAATCGGTGGGTTTAATCTTTACCCAAAACGCCATAGGCGTTACACCATTAATATCTGCGATGTAATTTACAATACCTACAACCTTACGGTCATCTATTGGTAGAGTAAAAGTTGTACTCATCATCCGGTCCGGAATCGTTGCTCTCACTATCTTATCTTCCTTAATCAAATTCATTTTCGTGTTCCTCGATAAATTGGTACAAACTAATGTTAGTCTCTTTCACCTGTTCTATCTCGTGCCACATTGTGTCAATCGTACTTTCTAGTTTAATGATATATCTAGAATTTACAACAATAACTATTAGACAAATTAAAATGGCAAAGCCTAATATACAAGTATTAATGTACTTCTCTAGCGCCGTCTTGAATTCGTTGTTCATGTTCTTTTACCTTTATTTCAAACAATTTGTGTAATTTTCTACTCCATATAACTTTCATGTCATAGTCCTTAGCTTGTTTCATAGCTTTCAAAACATTATTTATTCTTTTATCCATTAGTCTTACCATCCGTATTCATCCTCCGGGTTCATAAAATTAACAACAAATAAAGAGTTAGGGTAACTATTAACTCAGCTAGTAAAATTTCTGTCATAGCTTACCTACCTCAGGTAAAGTTTCACCTGACCATTTACTTTTAGATTCACGGCCACCTTCTATGTTTTTTCTAGTGTCTTCTACCGGCAACATGACATAACCATTGTAAGTTTTTACCTTCAGACCAAAGTGCATAAATTCTTCTTCACACATTGGACAATCAATCTCCATCATGTCTTCACCAAGTACATCTTGGACTCTTATATAACCATTGCCATTACAGCGTGGACATATTGTTTCAACGAGTTTTACCATTCTTTCTTTTTTTCATCTCTTTCTCTAATAAAAATTCTATTATTTTTTGTACACTTACAGGTACTTCAAACCTATTTTGTGCTAAATTAATAAGTTTTTCGTGTGTATTCATAGATACAGACACTGACTTAAATCTACTTATATCTGGCATTATTTTTCCTTTTGTTAACATATTATATGGGATTATATAGAGCAAATATAATATTTGACAAGAGTTTATTTTAATTTATTATGAATAAATCTCTCACCTTCATATGCCGGTGGTTTTTGATCAATTTAACTGCCGGCATTCTTTACATTACCGTGATAAACAATTACAACCGCTGTACAATTAGGACATGATAAGTTTGTCACAATCATATGTTCTTCTTCGTTATTTTCTTCCCATTCAGTGTCGTGGTCACCACCCCAAATTAATTCGTGATTGCAAGCCCAACATTTCATTAATGTATATCTCCCCAGTTGTCTCCCGTCTCATAATCTACCTTGTTTGGAACCTTTAACTGCACTGCAGCCTCCATAATCTCAATAATTTTCTCTGCTTCTATTGGATTAGCAATAGATATATCAAGTTCATCATGTATTTGTATGTGAGGTACAATACCTTCGTTATACAAAGCCAGCATTGACATTTTTGTCATGTCCGCAGCACTACCTTGTATCAGTTTATTTAATGCTTTGTACGTAAACGCACGTTTAATCCCCGGGCCATGTTCCCTTAAGGCATCTGCGTGTGGTAGTGGTTTCTTAATACCAAAACCATATGGCTCCCATAAATCAAAATGACACAACCGACCACCTATCGTTCTAATCTTACCACTGTCATCTGCACGTCTGCTAACCGCATCTGATAACATGCGTACAAACGGTGCTTTCTGATGATAAGTTTTAATTAATTTTTCTGCGGCTTCTTTCATTAATCCTAGTTCGGCCATAAGTTTATTTTTACCCATGCCATACATTAATCCTAAGTTAATAGTTTTGGCTTGCTTCCGTTCGATGCCAGCCATGTCCGCGATCATCTGATGAAAGTCTGCATCGCCGGCGTTGTAACCTTCTACAATCGTACCAGTGCCTTCTAGTTTCATCAACGATGCAAAGTGTACTAATATTCTTGGCTCCTGTTGTGAGTAGTCAAAGCAACCCCAGGTACATTTTTCTTCAGGTATAAATATAGAACGAATCATCGGGCCCAGTTCCTTGTGGCGTGCTGGTATCTGCTGTAGGTTCGGACTGTTGTAACTAAACCGTCCAGTCACTGTACCACCTTGATCAGAACGAATCTGGTTTATCTCAGCATGAATTCTGCCCTGGTGTTGGTGTTTCAATATAGTGTCAATAAAGGTAGTGTTGGCTTTGTTAATCTCTCGTGCATTGACAATTAACTTTGGCAACTCTGCTGGGTGTGTTGCTAAAAAGTTTTTGGTAAAGCTTGGTACACCTGTCTCTGTTCTGTCGTATGGTATTTTTAGTTTGTCAAACGCTTTGGCAATAGAAGCATTAGCCCATATCTCTATATCAAAACCTGCAATCTTTTTTATGTCCTGATGTAAACCTTTTTCAGTTTTAACTAAATTTGTTTTGATAGCTTGTGCTACATCCAGGTCTACACGAACGCCTTTAAATTTCATATCAACTAGACACGGAAATAAATTTGTTTCTAGGTTAAATACATCCCACAAGTCTTGTTTAGTAATCTCGTGTTGTAATGCATGCCACAACTTCAATGTCATCTCAGCATCACGTTCAGCATACTCACCAACAAACGGTGCCGGTAAGCGCCACATCTCAGCTTTAGGATTGATGCCCCAATCTTTAGCGGCTTCTTGTAATAGTTTTTCATTCTTACGCATGCCGATATAATCTTTACCAATAGAGTCTAGAGTGTAACTAAATCTATTTTCGTTTATCAAACTTGCAGCTATCATTGTATCAATAATACCACCGCGTACTTGAAAACCTAGTGACCTAATCCAGGACACATCATACATAGCGTTGTGAAATATTTTTGTTGCATCGGTATGTAAAACTTCTTCGAACCAATCTAAGACTAATGCGCGGTCCATGTTCCCACCGCCTTCATGCGCTATCGGAAAGTATCCGGACCAACCTTCAACTGCAACGGCAATGCCGACTACTTCTCCATCTCTTCTTATCGCACCAGATCCTTGTGTCATTAGATTTGGATCACGTGTCTCTAAGTCAATAGCTATTTCAGTATGACTAGATAAGTCGGGTAATCTTTGTGGTGGTACCCATTCTGTTTCAGGTGTGAATAATGGTTGCTGTAGTGTTCTCAACTGTAGTCTCTCTCAATTATCATTTCTATAAAATGTTTCGCTTTCTCGAGGCTCTCTTTGCCTCCCTTATCTTGATGTCTAACTATATACTTTATAGCAGAACCTTCGGCGAATAACAACTTGTTTTTATTGATGAATTCGCTGGGCTGTATCTTATATTTTTTGTAATGATTACCGCCAACTTGTGTTTTATATGCATTTACCATACCATTCCTCCTGTAGAATACATTCTTCTGTCTTCTCTTTTGTTTCGTTCATAGTGCTTTCTTAGTATGATCATACAGTCAGCAACACTAACACTATTTTTTCTGTCATTAAAATCCCAACGACAAAAAACAATATTATTTTTTGTGTAACCAACATCAGAATCAAAACGATCAACTGATAATAAATCAGGCGGCGCTGAGTGTCTTTTCTTTGCACCTTTGATAGCTAGTTTTCTACCTATGATAAAAGGCTTACCGGTGTAATAACATTTCCAACCATACTTTTCTTTGTGTTCTTCCCACAATTCAAAAAATTCTTCTCTTGTTAAATCATTTTTTAAATCTTGCAACTTACCTTGTTTTCTTTGTTGTATTCTTTTTATTCTTTTACTGATATCACCCCATTTGCTTATTAAGAATCCGCTTTCCGTGTTTAAGTATTGAATGTTTTGAATTCTTGCTTTTTCTTTATTTCTTGTTTTCATAATACATAACTCCTTTCATAGCTCCTTGGCTCTAATATATGTAAAGATTTCTTTGCTCGTGTTACTGCTACGTAAAACAAACGATGTAATTCATCAGGATTAATATCATCGTGATCAGCAGCAGACTTGGTAATATCCGGTAAAACTAAAACATTATCAGCCTCACCACCCTTTGCTGCATGTATAGTTGACAATATTATTCTTGGTGTCTGTGAAATTTTTTCTTCATTAGCTAACATATTACGTATGTAGTTTTCTGTTTCTGCATCTAACCCTGCAAACGCTTTGTACCAAACCTCTTTCGTTTGTAATCCATGATCCGCGACGCATTCTTCAATACCATATCCTATTTCTTCATCGCTCATAGTTTTAGCAGTGCGATAACCTTTGGTTACATTATCTCCCAGGTACGAATAAATATTCTTTATTGATGCCACCGGTAAAGTATGCTCTAACTTGCGCCACTTCTCCCAGGTTTGTATTGCCAATAACAAATCTAATTTAATTGAGTTTCTATGTTTATGTGCGTAGTACCAACCTTGCAACTCACATAGGTCTTTGATGTCATCAAGAAAATGATTCGCTGATGACAACACTAACCACTGTCCTTGTGACATATCAACTTGAGTAACGTCAGTGTATCTTGCCAAGTTACCCAACTCTTGTCTTGGTAAATAATTTTTTTCATATCTATTAGATACATTTCTAATTATGCTTTGTGATAGTTCATGTATTGGCCCACCAGGTATACGATAAGATTGATTTAAAGTATCAACATGGTCTACTTCTTCCTTAAGTGCGATAAAAGTATCAACATCAGCTCCAGCCCATTTAAATATCGCCTGATCATCATCCCCAGCAATGTAGGTTTTGTTTGCTTTCGCCCATAAAGACCTGACCATTCGCCATTGCAAAGGTGAGAGGTCCTGTGCTTCGTCAATAAATAATACGTCAAAAGACGGAGATACATCTTGTCTAATAAATTTTTCCAACATGTCGTCATAATCAACGAGTCCTTTCTCTTGTTTATATTTCTTAAGTTCTTGATCTAAAAGATATAGTAAATCTCTTTCCACGTCCACATATCTATTNTGNTCGTTCTTATCATATTGCTCCAATACAGGTATTTCTTTAACCCTTGCTTTATTTATCAATCTTAAATATTCATTGTCAGAATTAAAAATACCATCTGATTCATTGTAAGACGCAACCTTAATTGGTATGCCACATTTCAAACCAAACTCTCTGTAGTCTTCAGGTTTCATTACCCGCTCTTTTTTAAGTCCAAGCATTTTAAATGCAAGAGAATGTAGTGTTCTGAAATAAGGTATCTCATCTTTGTCTATCATAAATTTTTCTTCTGCTCTGCTGATAGCTTCGTATGCAGCTCTACGGGTAAAAGAAAAATAACCTATCTTTTTTATGTCTGTACCGGCGCGTAAAAACTCTTCTACTAAATTAAGTAGTGTTGTTGTTTTGCCTGTGCCTGGTGGTCCTAATATAATTGTTTTCATTAAAAAGGTGTTTCCTCATATTTTATGGGACTAATGGAGGGCGTTATTTTTTTCATAGCTTTTATCTTAACTAGATGTGGCTGCTGATCCTTAACCTTTAGTCTTGTCTCTTTTTGGAAAATATCATCTAAGCTCTTGAGTAAGTTTCCTGTCTTAATTCTATCCATCTCCCAATTGTTTCTTTTGCAAAATGCATAAAAGTCATCCATTCTAAAATAAGTATGGTCTTCATCAGTCCAAGCTAACTTGCTCAAAATATCATCTCTAGTTCTTGCTTGTGGTCTATTGACTGTAAACTCATGTAATAAATTTATCAGATGTTCTTTTGGATCAAGAGATTTTAACGGCTCTATCTCTTGCATACCCAATAGTAAAGGTTTTAGGTATACTTCACGCCAATCTTTTGGTTTAGGTATAGGCACTACCACAGCAGCCTTGTCCATAACCTCCAAAGAAAATAAATTAGGATTGTGTAATTGTTCTTTTGTTAAATCAACTCTCTTACCATCCACGTCTAAAAAATATTGCGATGGGTCAGAACATATTTTTGACAAAGTTCCTAACTCTGGCATTTGTTCTTCTTCAAAACCTACACCAAACTTTTTGGTTCTACATTTTGCAGCATTGCAAGAACCACAGATAGGTTGTTCTTTACAACGATACTTATCATAGCCACGTTTACCAATAGACTTAATAATGTTTTGTACCTCTGCAGACTTTAAAGGTGGATTCATGTGCTTATAATTATCGTCTTCTAATAAGTCTTGCCAATCATCGGGATTAGATTTTTGTCTGTAAATAGCTAAATTAAATAATGCATTATTGCGAGAGCCCTCACCAAAACCTTCTTCAGCTAGTTTGTTTAAACAAGGAGGACCATCTTTGAATGCTTCAACAACCTCTGTCTTCTTTATAACAATTGCTTCTATTTGTTCTCGTGTCTGTACCCATTCATCATAAATAGAATAGAATGATTCTAAACTAGCGGCTTCACCACCAGCCATAAAAGTATAACGCAAACCTCTAGTGCCAGCATGATACGGTAAGTTTAAAAAATTTCCGGTGTCACCACGTTCAACTAATATCTCTGTTTGTTTTGGAAATATTTCACTACCTGAATAACCTAAAGCCTCTGCCATTGCTTTAAGTTTAGACTGCATTAATGATGCAGGAATAAAATCTTTAGCAAATAAAAATAAATGTGCTCCACCTGATTTTGACCTAAAGGTCACCAATGGAAAACCCATGCCTTTTATATTACGCATGATAGTTAGATGATCTAAGTTATATATATCAACATCAATGCAACCCCATTTACACATGTTGCTTTCGTTAATAGGTATAACACCAAGAGCAGGTTCTTTACCCTCAATATGATCAGACCATAATTGATCTGTAACTTTTTCTCTTTTAATTAAAGCTTTGGCAACAGCTTTACCTTTTTCAGTAACTTCACCAGTTAGTTTCATTATGCCATAGGCACTGTTGTTACCCTCAAATATTTCTTGAAACTTCATTTCTTTGCTTTAGGTCTCCCTACCGGGTTACCTGTGCTTGGCTTTTGCCATTTAGGTTTACACACTTCTGTGCAATATATTTTACCTTTTTGCCATTTAGTTATTTCAAATGTTTCTAAACATGTTGGACAAATCTTTTTCATTTCTTTTATTTTCCTTTCTAGTATAGTTACGGAGCCCCATAGAGGGGGGAATCTAGGGGCTCCACCATGATTAAAATGGTACGTTGTCTTTTGACTTTGTCTCACCTTCACCATGTTTTACTTGAACTTGGTTATTACCAACGCTCATAGCAAACTTCTTTGCAGTCTCATACGTTATTTTATCTTGTACGGGACCAACCTTTTCAATGGCCCAACCAAACCAAGTGCCCTTGTCATTTGATTGCTGCACTGTGCTTAACTTATACACGTGACTGTAAGCAGCCGGTGTGAATAAACCATCTTTACCTTCAAGTTTGATGGTATTCATCATTGTATTCCACGACCGACTTACTTTTAATTGTGTCGATTTCATGGTAATCAATGCTTGTTGCGTATCCGGCAACATTACAAAATAAGAAGCTGTGTTCTCTAAATAGTTACCATTTGGTAATCTATCTTTATAGTCAGCTCCTCTTGTAGTATCATCTATGATACCACTTCCTACAGAGTGTGTAGCTACGGGAGCACTTGTGCCCTCGCCTCTATCACTCCACTCAACGTATTCGCGCTTATAACCGCATGGTATTACGTTGACTCCCTCTACACCATCATATGCCTGCTTAGTCGCGGTATTAAATATCATACCTGCCTTAGCACCTTGTACATACTTGGCATCCCTTTCGTTTATCTCAGGGCTTAGCTGTCCTAGTACGCGTAGAAAAGGCATGGCAAAATCGCCTGACTTCATCTCCTCCATACCACCAGCTTGGTCTTGTTCAAACATGCCTGTTAAAGCCATGTTTGTCTTTTCTCTTTTTGCTACTTGATTCATGGTTCTTTTCTCCTTTTTCATGATTCGTTATTTCCGGCCTATCTTGGTTTGATCTTTCACAAAAGTGTGAAAGAATTCCGAGGGCATATCGAGGCCGGCCTCAATACGCTCCCGGTAGAGTGCTTTCAGAGTCATAGGCTCGACCTTCTGCTTCTGTGAAGGCTCATAGCCTTCTCGCACTGCAAGGCCTAGCAATTGCTCTGCCTTGGTATCCTCGCCCTTCCCGAACTGTACGGCAACCTCATTTTTAATAATGTCACCTAGTCCGTTATTACGAAGCCATTCAAAAGCTGATTCCAATTCATCTTTTTTAATTGAGCAGTTGTAAGATTTTTTAATATCTACAGAACTGCCATCAGCTAATTTCAAAGACGCCAATCCCTGCTCTGCGAGTAGGTTTGGTATTATCTCTGAACTAATCTTGTCTGCTTTTTGTTTTTTAAATTTAATTTGTTCTTCTAATCCTTCTATCTCATCCTCATAAGATTGTAGTTCCTGACAGTAAGCGGCTAGTGTTTGTATGTCAGTCTTTTCTATAAGTTCCTGTTGGTCTTCTTCAAAATCAATATTGGTAATATTACTCATTTGTGCTCCTATTTAAATTAAATGATAGTGGATAATATCTTCTTTCTTGTCTGTCCCACTTTAACAGATTAAACATTCCTGTGTACTCAGCAACAATAGCTGTAGACAATCCTATAATTGCAGGATCACCTGTGCACAAAATAAAATCTGTTTCTTTGAAGTCACGTAAATTTTTTCGCATCTTATGTATAAAAGGTGCGGGACTAAACATCATTTGTGAATTTTCTGGTAAACAAATTACCAGGTATCCAAAATCAGATGCCGATAGAATATTTATATTTTGTGGTGGATGTTGTAACACATACACAAAATTTTCTTCTGGGTTTTCTTTTACAAACGCTAAAAAATTAGTTAGGCTTTTCGGTTTGTACAGTTCGAATATTTGATTCTTCATTATTTTCTTTCTCTGGTTCAGCATTAGCTGCATTAAGTTTATCTGTCAAGTCATCAACTTGAATATTTAAATTAATGATGTCACTACTGCTTTTTTGAAGCAACTTTAATAGCGATTGTATTATCTTATCTTTATCCATTTTCTTTCTCCTGTTTATGGTTGACATTTAACATAGTGATTATTATATTAATGTCAAGAAAGAAAATATGATAAAACATTATAAGTTTAAAACCAAGCCATACGAGCATCAAATGGAAGCTTTGGAAAAGTCCTGGGCTTCTGATACATATGCTTTATTTATGGAAATGGGCACCGGTAAATCCAAGGTCCTCGTTGATAATATAGCTATGCTCTATGACAGAGGCGCGATCCGTGCTGCTCTAATCATAGCACCAAAAGGTGTGTATAAAAACTGGGATGCCATAGAGTTTCCGGTGCATTTACCGGACCACGTCGAACACACTAAAGTATTATGGGAAGCAAGTATTACTAAGAGAAAACAAATGGAACTTGATACTTTGTTTGACGGTAAAGAAGACCTTAAGATATTGATAATGAACGTAGAAGCATTTTCTACAAAGAAAGGACTGGACTTTGCACATTCTTTCCTTAACATATTCCTTGGCAGAGCTTTGATAGGGGTTGATGAATCTACCACGATCAAGAATCCGACAGCAAAGCGCACAAAAAATATTTTAACACTAGGGAATCTTGCTAAGTACCGTAGAATATTGACAGGCTCGCCAGTTACCAAGTCACCACTTGACTTGTTTAGTCAATGTAAGTTCCTAGATCCTTATCATTTAGGTTATGATTCATACTATGCGTATCGTTCTAGATATGCACACATGTTAGAAAGAAACTTTGGTGGTCGCCGCGTGCAAATTGTCGGCAGCTATCGTAGGTTAAGTGAACTTACAACAAAACTAGAAAAATTTTCTTATCGTGTACTTAAAGAAGACTGTTTAGATTTACCGGAAAAAGTTTTTACAAAAAGATTAATAGAACTAACTGATGAACAGAAAAAAATATACGATCAAATGAAACAAATGGCTCTTGCTATTCTTGATGATGGCAAGATGATGTCAACTATGAATGTAATGACACAACTAATGCGATTGCATCAAGTTACTTGTGGTCACTTCAAAGCTGATGATGGTACAATCACACACCTAAAAAACAATAGACTTGACTCACTGATGCAACTTCTTGAAGAAACTGAAGGCAAGGTAATTATTTGGGCAAACTATGTTGAAGACATAAAAAATATAGTCGCTTCGTTAAAAAAAGCTTACGGAGAAGCCTCTACAGTGGAATATCACGGTGGGGTGGATGCTAGGGTCCGCCAGGAGCAAATTGCTCTATTTCAAGAGAAAAAGGGCCCTGCACGCTATTTTGTTGGAAATGCACAGACGGGAGGGTACGGAATTACCCTGACTGCAGCCAACACCGTAATATACTATTCCAACAACTATGATTTGGAAAAAAGACTACAATCAGAAGACCGAGCACATCGTATCGGCCAGACTGGCAGTGTTACTTATGTAGACTTAATTGCAGAAAAGACTATAGATGAACGCATAGTCAAAGCACTACGGAGTAAAATAAATATAGCTAATGAAATTATGGGAGAAGATATTAAAGACTGGATCTAAAGAAGTATGTTTTCGTATTTGGTCTTCGCTTCTACTTTGCTCGCTTTTAATATTTGTTTTCTCGATCCTGACTTCACCACTGAACAGTGCACCCAACCTGAATTTGGATCCCCTTCATTATAAAACTCCAGAATTAATTGATCGAAATCTGTATTTTTACTAATCCAAGTTGCAAGCTCCTTGTTGTCAACACCATGAATCTCGAAGTCTGCTGCCTCACCCTTGGCATGTTGTGACTTAGCCGAAGACCCGATAGCCTCGCACAACGCTGGGCTTCGATAGCCTGAGGATATAGCGACCGGTTTACCAAAGTGCTCACGCACTGGTTGCAGGACAGTCTCCGCTAGGTGAATAAGATTTTCTATGTGCGCTGTTGATGGTTTATTATCTATACCTTTGCGCGTTGCAGTTTGAGATTTTGTCATCTCTGCTAGTGAAAAATTATTTGATAGTTTCATTACATTATACCTATCACCATTTCTAAAAAAATTAAAGCTACAGCCCCCACTGTAGATAAAACAACCCAATAGATTTTATCTATCTTACCGCCCAAAGCTTCTACGTCTGCGTGTACGTGTGTAATTTTTTCATCTAGATGTTTAAGATGGTTAGTTTTTATAATATCAATCTCACGTTCAACACCTTTGATGTGACCGTAGAGAGAAATAATATGTTCTCTATCATCTTCTGG
>JGI24003J15210_10000706_pt1 | contig 14307 bp, 27 predicted proteins | sample LinPmetageLP28_FD_15210 | JGI IMG/M metagenome (IMG submission 15210)
GAAGTTTTTACTTCCATTTGCCAAGTTGTTCCGTCTGGATCAGTGATTGTTCCTGTAACATCTACATCCCATCCACCTGTAGTAAAATCTTTTTCAATTTTTACATATCCTGTGTCATCTAAAGTAAATTTTATAGTTGATGTGCTTCCTAATAGATTATCAGGTAGTTCGTTTTCTAGTATTGTCATTATTTTTTACCTATCGCTTTCTTTAATGTTTTTGCTTGTTTTGCATGTGTCTTAGATGCTTTTTTCAAACCCTTAATTACTTTTTTTACTTTCTTCATACCAGGTTTAGAAACTTGTTGTGCCATTTGAGATCTTGATATTGCCATTAGCTTTTATATCCCCCTCCTTTTTTCTTATATTGGGAGGCTAGCATTTGTGCCTTCCTCGCACTCCACTGTCCAGGATCTCCACCTTTTCCACCTGCTTTAATTCTGTTGAATAAAGCTTTTCTCATAGTGGGTTTTGTATAATTACCTGCTTTGTTTACAGTGCTTTTACTTTTGGTTTTTTTTGTCATCTTCGTTTACCTTGTCCTCTGTATTTTTTAAAACTTCTTCTTTTATGTTTATTCATAGAGGAAGTACTTATTCTTCCATTTCCTATAGTAGTTTTTTTGACAACATGTTCAACAGCATTTCCCTCTCTATGCTTTTTCATGCTGACATCCTACACAACCACACTCTTCACAAGATTTTACAAACATCTCGTTACTTGCACAATGACAGGCACAACCACACTTTTCACATTTTATCATTTATCGGAGTTAGTTTTTTTTAATTTATCGAAGCTGCGTATGCCGGCCATTCCTAATAATGAAAGCACAAGTGGCATCAAAACGGCCATATCAAGGGCAGGCAAAGGATCATGTTCTACACTAAACGCTGCAAGTATAAACATGATAAATTGTTTTAATACGTACTCCCACATTATCGCTAGCGCACAGGACATCCCAATGAGGGGGCGCCACGACCGCTGCATGATACCACCAATGCCTTTAGCAGTAGACTTAGCATCAGCTAAGTTGATGTCCATTTGTTTAGAATTAATTTCGTTTTCTAGTTGTTGAAGTTTTATCTTTATTTGACCTTTTTCTTCTTCAGAAGTGTGAACACTGTCGATAACTTTACCGACAGTGTCTACGAGAGATCCGCCTAATAATTTAGATAACATTAATTAGATTAATTGAGCTGCAACCCATCCGACAACTATGCCGACAACGAGCCATTTTTTTTTTGGATGATCGTTCCAAAGTTTTTTGATTATATCCATTAGAATACCCCCTTAAAAGGAACTTTCTTGACCTGCACAGCGTACTGTCCTTGAGTCTTAGACTTTGCAGGATCAGTTGGTGCTAGTTTAAATGGCACCTTAGACTTATCTGTCATTTGAAACTGACCTGGATCTATTGTTTTTTCTTTTTTCATTATTTAACTCCTAATGCACTGTAGGTTTTTGATATTCTACCTTGCCGCCCCCTATAGTGTCAATTAAATTTACCGCCATGTCTGCTCCATAATTTTCTTCATAGACAATTCTAGCTGTATAAAGCATAGCAGTAGCTAATATTATTCTATCTTCTTCATTGATGGAAGGTCTTTGTAAATATACGTGTAAATCGTTCATATATTTTGTTAATTTGTCCATTTTAAGTAACCTTTTTATTACTTAAAACATTTTTCATTAAAACAGGCTTTAATTTTGCATCAAAAGTAGTGCCAACATTCCTTTTTTTTAATTTTTTTAACTTATTAAGTAATTTTGCTTTTGTTGGAGGATTATATCTTCTTGTTTTTCCTGATGTATCAGTAGTTTTCTTATTTTTTACATTAATACTAGGTATTCTTATAGACATACTAAGATCCTAGCATGTTTTTTGCTATGTTAATAGCATTTCTCTCTCTAGAAACTTCTAACTTTTCTTTATCGACTTGATCTTTTTGTGCTAATCTTGCAACATCAAGTGTTTGAGCGTTTTGATCACCTTGAGTTCTTCTAATTAAATCAGCTTTTTTAATATTCAATTCTTCTTCTTTTAAATCTATTAAAGGATCTTGTCCTACGTCTGGCATCATAGTTTTTTCATCTTCTACTAGCTTTTGTGTTAACTCCACAATTCTTTTTGCAATAGTTTTTTGCCCTTCTGCTTGAACTGCTTGCATTTCTTCTTGGGATAATTGTACTCCAGTCTGTTGAGCTTGTTGCATTTGAGCTTGGACTGTTTGTGTAACTTCTTCTTCAGCTATCGCAGATATATGATCTTGTATATGTGCCTGTAGTGCCATGAGAGCAGCCATATTATTCTTCACTAAATTAGAACTCATGAAAAGTTGATGTGCTTGTATGTGAGCTAGATGATCTTGACCTGGGAAAGTAAGAGCAGGAAGACCTCTTAAAGTATTTGCGTTTTCTTTTCCAGGATCCATAGGTTGTGGTTTAGGTGGCTCTGGTAAAATCTGTTCTATGTTTGGAACTCTGAGAGCTACATACATTCTTCTGTATGCTTCTCTAACATTATGTATCTCAGGATTAGATTGAGCCATTTGTAATTGAGTTTGTGCCATAGCAATTCTTTGTGACATAGAAAACATACTAGGATCACTAACAGGAATAATGTCTACACGATCATCAAAGTCTTGTTGTTTAATATTTGGATTGACATTGGCTCCTACGTTGTAAGGATAAGCAGGCATGTATAATTTAAAAGTTTTTGCTAGTAATTTAAATTCATGCTTTTGGGAATTATGTAATCTTTTGTGAATAGAACTGATGACCATTGTTCCACGTTCCATGAGAGCTACAGTTGTTCCTACTGGTGCGTTTTGATTTATTGCACCTTCACCTACTTTTGAATCTGCTACAGATACAAATCTCTTAGCTGCATCCACACAGAAACCAAGAAGGTTATAAAGTGTTTGATCGGGTCCTTTGTAGGGAAGATTAATTAATGATCCTTGAATCGTGCCACTGGGAGCATCGACATCTCTAAACTCACCGGGTTGTAAAGGTTGATCATCATCTCTAATTCTCAAGCCTCTTGCTTTAAATCCCGCAGGTAAATTGCTTAGGGTTCCCGCATCAAGTAGCTGACGCAAAGCTAATGTAGCAGTTTTTGACAAACCACCAATCATGTGAATTAAACCAAAACCATAGAACCCTAGTCCTGGAAGGAATTTGTAATGAACAAAGTATGCTTTCTTTTTTCTTAAAGGATCCCCATCATCGTAGTTTCTGTAAATAGATAAAACTTTATTGCTACTCTCATCAATGGTGACAATGTAGGGTAACTTTTGGCCATCCTCATCTTCATAGCCTGGAAGATCTAAATAACAATGAGATTCATAAAGAGTATACAAATCAGAAACATAACCTTTTGATTGTACACCCTCAATTTTATTGTATTGATCTTGTACTTGATCAGGCTCATTAAAAGGTTGTAGATCGACATCTTTATACAAACCAAATATTTGTTTCTTTTTTAATTCAATCTCATTCATTTTAATTACATGAGTAACACGTTCCGCATCGTCTAAATAACTTGCACCATAAGGTACAACTAAATCTTCCGCAGGTACAAACTGTGATCTTGCTTTTTCTTCTGTGGTATCATAGAAAACTTTTCTAAATGTAGANCCTGCAAGAGGAAGATAAAATAACATCTGATCAGTTTCTGTTTCATAATCTTCCATGACGTGAGTAATTTGATAATTCATATAATCTTTTACTCTTTGTGCCTGCTCTTCTAATTGTTCATTTGACTGACCTATGACCTGAGTTTTAACGGGTCCATTAGCAGGGAGTAATTCTTTGTAAGCTTGTGATTGAAACTGAACGGCAGCCTCAGCTAACACAGGATGTGTCACAGAAGAAGCTCCTCTAAAAGGTCTTGTTCTTTCTTCATACTTAAAACCAAGTAAGTCTAAACCTTTTGTATATTGTGTTTCCCAATCTTCTCTTGAAGTTTGATCGTCTTTTATAGCAGACATAAGCTCTATAGAAATGTTATCTAATTCTTGATCAGATAAATATAAAGCTAAATTAGAATTAAAATCTTCTTCAGGATTTTCATCATCCGTAAAGGGTTGCATTTGTCCTTGCTCATCTTCTACAAATTCCGTAATAATTTCTTCTGAGCCAGGCTGTTCTACCTCTAGAGGATCACCTTCTACTTCTAATTTGTCTTTATTGTAATCTACATCAATACTAATTTTGTCATCTACTGCCATCATACATCCTTGTCTTTGGTCTTCTATCTGGTTTCATTAATTCAAAACCTCTCGGTCTAACTATTCTAACGGGCTTTTGTTTTTTTACGACTGTTTTTTTCATCATGGTTTATTACCGTCAAGGTTTTTATAACCTGTCAATGTTTTAAAAAAACTAGGGAGGAATCTCTCTACACCTGCCGCCTCATAAGGATCATAATTTTCTTTATTTAATCTTTCTTCTTTTTTCTGATCTAGCAGAAGACTAAAAATACCCTCAGGTGCTTCTTTAGTTCCAAATTTATACTCTACAGCATTAGCATCCATTTCATCACTGGCTGCTTGAAAATCTTCAGGTTCATACATGGTAGCAGCCTCTGCTTTATTAGGAAATAATAATTCAAAAGGTAGGGCAAGACCAGTAGCCTTAGTTCCTGCCATTAAAAGATCAGAAGCTTTACCTGAAGTGATGATGCCTGACAAGGCTGCTGTAAAAGCCGCTATTTTTTTAGGAGCTACTTTTGCTATTTCTTTTTCTGCTAATGTTTTAAGACTAGCAGAACTATAACTGCCTCTAAGATTATCCATAACAGTATTTGTAATTTCTTTATCTAAAGCTGTTTTATATTTAGCACCTGCAGTAACTAATCTATCTTCGATCATTTTATTTATTTTTTTTGCGGTGTAAGGTTTTTTTGTTTCTGGATCAATTTCACCAATTAATCTTACGGCAAGTTTATCAAAAGATTCTTGTTTATTTTTTTCTAAAACTTCACCTATAACTTTATCGATAGAATTTGCTTTTGTGACATATCCTTCATTACTCTCTAAAGCTTGTGTCACTATTTTTCTCACACCTGTAGTTCCTTTTTCAGGTATCTTTAAACCTTTTACTTTTTCTACACTAGGATCAAAATCAAATAATCCTCTTTCAATTAGCTCTAAATTTTTTGAAATAGTTTTATATTCTGGATATTTCATTGCATACTGTTTTGCAATTTCTTTTTGTAAAGCTATAATTTTTAAAGGCTCATCGTATATAGATTGTACACGTTTAAAATAATCATCGAACGATTCTATTAATTTACCCTTCTTATCCACTTTAGCATCAGGGAATACTTCCCCTGCTTTTAATTTTTTTTCTCCCTCAATAAAGGGTCTATCCTTTTGTACAATATCTTGAACTTCATCTTCTGCTACATTAAATAAAGTTGATCCCTTAGTTGGTGAAGAGGTTATAACTTCTCCTGCTTCTGCTCCTAATACTTTTGCTTGCGTTACTGCTTTGCTAGTTTCGGATAATCCTTTAAAAGTTTTACTACCTGTATCACCTTTTGACTTCATACCAGTTTCTTTAACTCTGCTTTTACCTACTTTGCTTTCTTCATTGGGAGTTAAATTTGCTTGGGAAGAGAAATCTAATTTAGGTTCATCTGCAACACCAAATAAATCATTAATTTGTTTATTAGGATCTATCTGAGATTCAGTCATTCCTAGTTTGCTCTTTACAAACTTAAGCAAGTTTGAGCTTTTTCTTAGATCATCTTCAGCCATTAGTTATAATACTCATAATTCCTATACTCCCTTAAGTTATCGATATGGTCATCATCTAACTCAACAAAGTTACCTGCACGATATCGCATTAATGCCTGTGTCGTGCTGTCCACATAATCGTCAAACTCTCCAAAAGGAAAGGCTGCACATTCTTCAATTAACTCCTGTGCCCATTCTCTATCAGGATAAAATACTTTACCTGACTCAAAGATAGGTGCAATAGAGTTAACCCTTGTAAGCTTATCATTACCTCTACTAGGTGTAAAGTTAGATATAGGGATTCCTAATCTATTTAATTCTTGAGTTAGTGGCATACCCGATGCTTTTGCCTCAATGATAACCGTATCAGGTTCCCAATATTTATATTTTTCTAATGCCATTTTTTTTAGTTCTGGAAAGTCCCATCTGCCTTTATCTGCATCGAGAAGCATGACTCCCGTGCCAAGCATACCTTCATGTTGAAATACGCCCCATGTCGTAATAGCAGAATAGTCCGCTGTTTCTTTTGCAGAAAAAGCCGTGTCATAAGATTGTATTGTATGAATCATGGGAGGCATAGGCTTATCCCATTCTTTCCACCAATCTCTTTTAAGAATAGCTGTTTCTTCAGAAGTAGGGTTTTGTTGAAACTGTGCTTGCCATTTACTTTCACTAATAGCAGCTTTAACTTTTAATAATTCTTCTGCTTTCCAATACTCAGGCCATACAGGATTACCACTAGGCATAATAGCAGGGAACTCTATAACATCCCATTCATCACCATGATTACTTTTTGCTTGTGCTCTGATAAGCTGACCTGTCAAATCTTTCTCTGACCACCTTGTCATAACTACAACAATAGCTCCTCCCGGCTGTAGACGTTGTCTAGGTCCTGAAGTATACCAATCATAAACATTATCCATAGCTGTCGAACTCAAAGCATCTTGTTCCGTGTGAGGATCATCAATGATTAATAAATCTGCACCACGACCAGTAATAGCACCACCCACACCTGCAGCATAGTATTCCCCACCATGATTTGTTTCCCAACGACCAGATGCTTTACTATCTGTAGCAATACTGACATCAAAGACTTGTTGGAATAAAGAATCATCTACCAGGTTCTTCATCTTTCTACCGAACCTTGTAGCGAGTTCCGTGTTGTGAGATGTTTGAATAATTTTTAATTTAGGATTTCTACCAATCATCCATGCGGGAAACAAGTAAGAGGCAAACTCTGACTTTGTGTGTCGGGGAGGCATGTTTACTATCAGACGTTTTATTTCGCCTGTAGCTATCTTTTCAAATTTTTCTGCTATTTGTCTGTGATGAGATCCATCAATAAATTCTGGCCAACAATGTTTTACAAATGGAATAAATTTTTTTTCGCAATTTTCTAAAAATACTAATCTTTCTTGTATGAGTTTTTGTTCCAGTTCTTCTCGTTGCAGAGAATCCAGATCCGTGTTGCGAGAAACTTGAGCCAAGTTTATCTTCCTCTATCGAAAAATCCTTTACTTTTATTAAAACTACCAGGGTCTCTTGCTACACTAGCAGCTATTCTATTCACTTGACTTAAGGGAGTTCTAGCAGTTACTCCTCTACGATTGACTCCTGTTTGTTTTTCAGAATCAGGTACAAAACCAGGAGGACCACCTCTTCCTGTGCCTGCAACAGGTAAATCAGAAATACCTCCATCTGTAGATAATTTTGACATGAACGCTGTAGGGGAGGTTCGTTGTTCAGTGGGGGATCCAATAAACCCCTCCCCAAAAGTAAAACCTTTATCTCCTGAATCTGGTTGGGTACCTTGATCTTCTTTACTATCAAACATATTTAATGCTCCTCTTTTATCCTGACTACCAAATTGTTTCCAATTTTCTAATGCATCAGGTTTTATATTTCCTTGCCTATCCACATACTTAGAGTAAGGAGTTGGATTACCAAATATATCTGTTTGAAAAAATTGCCCTTGTGTTGAGTAAGCTATTTGATCTAAGTATTGTGCAAGTTCATTAGCTTGTCCATATTCAGAATCAAATCTATCTTGAAAAAATTCTTGTCCGCTTTTACCAGAAGCTAATAATTCTTTTTCTGTATCTTCTGAAAATCTATATTGTCCTGTATCGCCTTTAAATTTAGCTCCAAGAAAGGTTCCTAATTTTCCTGAAGGTTCAGGATCTTTTAATCTTGTGAGTATACCTTGATCAGCTAATGTTTCTAAAGCCTCAGCGTTACGACTAGAGATAGCTGCTCTTGTTGCTAATCCTGCAAGAGGGTTTACATAACTTGTTCCGAATGTTAATAGACCTTCTCCTGTTGGTAATAAATTGAATGGTCCACCTTGAGTAAAGGGTGATGAACTTGTTATATAATCATAGTTCCCTACATCACTTGGAAATAAATTACTTTGAAGCGAAGCTCTATATGCCCCTGCTGTTTTACTAGGATCTAAAAGATATTGAAAACCCTCATCTCTAGATACACCACCACCTATGGAAGGGTCTAATGTATAATATCCTTGAGGTTCTATTCCATTTGCCATACACACAAAATATATAAATGTGAAACAGTTTCAAGAACAAATGTTTGTGTGAAACAGCGTCTACAGGTAAATATAAATTAATGGGCCTATATTCTGGTCCCCCCCCCTTCTGGGTAATTAAGCTTGGTTCCAGAGCTAGGGTACCTTGTCGGGGTTTGCATGCAGCTTGCTTCATGGACCTGCCCAGACTCTCCCCCTGGGCGAGAGCCGGGCCATTTAGTCGAGCTGCTTAAGGTCTGGTTGCGGATTGCGACAGTGTTAGTTCTAGTAATCGTCATCTATATTTTCTCCTAACTCGCTCATAAGTTCACGATACTTGGAACTGTCTCCGAAGATCTCTGGGCGATATTGTGATTTCAAATGGTCTTCACATTCTTCACAACACCAACCACAAGAGATCCCTGCTGAGTCCACCAACTCATATCGATGATGATCCTCGGGCGAAGTGCAGGGCTTATCTTCGTCATGAGTCATTCTGCACTCGCTTGGTTGTCTATAATTAAACATGTTAGTTGTCTCCTTTAGGAATGATCGTGAAAATTGTTTCCAACGCTTTAACAACCCTCATAGCTTACAATGAACTCTAGCTAGGGCGTTCAAAAGCCGTTTTTCGAGTATGTATCGTTTCAACTCCTGCAAGGGTTTCAAGATATAAAGCCTACCATTCACGATCATTCTAAGAGGAAGTTATAGGATATTTTGGGATAAGTCAAATGGGGGAACAGGCGTAGCTGCTCCCCTTAGGATTAGTCTCTAAAGACTTCTTTTCTAGGTAGTGGCTTGGGTGCAAATTGCTTCAGCATTCTATTAACCCAAATAGTTCTAGTTTGATATGATGCGTTGCAACTATATCCAAGAAACATTTCAAAGTTAACTTTCATCTTTTGACCAGATAAATGATTATAAAGATTAAATCTAAAGGTTACTTCTTCGAGTGTTCTCTCGCTAATGACTGGAACTTCTAATACACAAAGAAGCAGGGCCAGATTAAAATCTTTCTGCTGATCTTCTAAATGTTTAATTCCTTCTTCATTAGTTACCTTTAGCCAGTTAGTATTTAATGTCATGTTAATTTCCCCCTAACATCATAAACAGAACCAAAAGGATTAATTTAATAATCCCCTGGTTCTTGGTTCCTGTAGCTTTCATCTAAGCATATACCTTTAACTTTTCTTTACTAAAAAAATTAAGTGCTTCCATTATTGTGTTACGACTTACTAGATCTATTTTTTTATTTACTAAAGTTTCCCAACTGTCTTCTTGATCTACGTCTTTAAAGTCCATTCTTTTTAAACACATAAAGCTGACACCTTCATCAAAGTTAATTTTATAAAGGTATTCTATATCTCCGTGCATTTGTGTTGTGAACTCGTAAATAGGAGTCGCAGGACGATACATAGTAGACTCATCTTTTTGATCTAAAAGAAGGGTTAAAAAACCATTCATTTTTCCACATTCCGCCAGACAGGAAGCAAGATTATAACCCGTCACTCTTGGATATCCGTCGCAATGTCGATATAGCCAAATTTTCGTATCGCCTTTAGTTATTAAAATATTTGTTCTTGTACTCATTTTTTATTGTCTCCGTTTCTGGTTAGGATTTTATAGGAACTTTAAAAAATTATCTAGTTTTAAAAAATCTTTTTTCGTAGGTTCCAGATGCATGAGGCACGGCTCAAGATCAAAGCCATTAAATAAAATCTCTTTACCCCTGTTTCCCTCGTATAGTTTAAAGGTTCTCGCTTCGAGGCTCTCAACTATATAAAAATTTCTAGGGTTATTGATATAATGGTTGTAATTCCAAGATATTTGTAGGGGTGAAATAATAACTTTTTTCATTTTACTACATTTAAACTCAAGCCAAAAGTTAGAACCATTGGAGTAATAGCCATATATATCTGGAATTCCCATTTTTAAATACATCTCGATTGGAGTATAGAAACAAGTTAGATTTTTAAGGATTTTCTTTTTAAATTTATTTTCAGATTTCACTAGGGCTATAATAACCCTAGTGAGAATTAATCAATATTTAATTTGCGTTTGGATTGGGTAATTTAACAAAAGGTAAAGCATTAAAATCATCAATCAAAATATCAAGCCATACTTTTACACCTTCAATGACTTCAATGTTAGCCCTAATTATATTTGAATCATCTACAGGTAGGCTAAAATGAACAGGACTTCTATTGTGGAAGGGTAAAGCCTCCAATAAGGGTTGATTACATGATCTATTAAACTTTAATCTAATAGCTTTTTTATTTAGATAACATAAATCTGTTTTTGGTAGATAAGTTAAATTAATTGTTTTACCCATTTTTGCACATATCCAAACATTCTTTTAAAGTGTATTTGTTAGGCTCAAAAGATAAATCACGTTCTATTTTTAAACCAAAAGGTAATTTTAACTCTTCAAGTTCCCAAAGAGCGAAACTCCCCATTTCGGGATAACCTAAGTCAGCTACACCAAAAGCAAGTTTAGTTTCTTTGTCATATTCTGAAGCATACCAAGTTCCTTGTCCTGTTGGATTAAATAATTTAATGACTGCTTTATTCTTCATATCCTTATTTGGATTTGCTTCTTGCAGTTCATGATTTTTTACAAGTTGTTCCTCTTGTTTTTTTGTCATTAGTTCCATAATAATTAACTCCATTCTAAGAATAAATTATCCCAATTAATCCCACAAGACAACTTTTAAATTGATCTATATGNGGCTTAAAACAGGAAAAAAATTCTTAATTNAATACTTTTTCTTTGAGTTTNGTTAGTTTTTGNAAATGTTGGATTATATTATGAATAAAATATTGNCTTCTAACTTTGAATTGAAACAAAGTATTTCCTACTGAATAATTATATAACTTAACTTGAGCAGGAAATTGACGTTTTACTAACTCTTTATGAGTCAATAATAACTTTTCTAAAATTACAGATAAAGATCTACTTTTTTCATAATCTCTAGATTTAACTTCCAGATAGGCAATTCTTTTTTCGGGTGCATATCCTTTTTGGCATACATAAACTAATCTTTTAATTAGCTTATTAGTAGGTAAATCTCTATCAATATCTTCATACCAAGTAGAGGGGTAATCTTTATATTTTTTTATGTTATTAGCAGTAATTAATTTTTCTTTAGCTTCATTATATCCTGCAAGGTCTTTTAAATCTTTTCTAAATTGTGGCTCAACGTAAATATCCTCTAATTTACTTTCTATGCTTTCTTGATACTCTTCTTCAGTTTGATCGGGAAGTATATCCTCTTCTTCTTCGTCTTCGTCTTCCTCTTCCTCTTCCTCTTCCTCTTCCTCTTCCTCTTCCTCTTCCTCTTCCTCTTCTTCATCATCTAGTTTTAAAAACTTTTTTAAGTTTACTTTTGTTTCCTCTTCTCTTTCCTGCTCTTCGTGTTCTTCTACAAGAGCCTGTCCTTCTTCTTCAATATCTTTTTCTTCTTTTTGTGCTTGATTAAATTTAGATATAAAAAGTTCCATAGCATCTTTTACACCTTCTAATTCCTGCTCTATTGAGGCAACTCTTTTTGAACCCTCAATTTGTATTTGCATATTTTGTATCTTTTCTTTTAAATCTCTAGCCAATACCATAATTATCTCCCTAATCTCTAAATATGTATAATCCCATAAATATAATAGCAATTAGGATAATATTCAATGTTAAATATGTAATCATATTAAACACTCACAATCTTTATATGTAGTAAAAAATACACCTTTTCCATTTCCTTCTGGATCAATACTAGATACTAGCCAATGCCCGTCATTAAATATTATTTGCAAACAATCCTCAAATTCCTTATTTAATCCTTCTGCATCAAGATCATTTTTTTTAACTCTTTGTATTGCTACAATTTTTTTACCTATAAGATTTTTTTTCGCATCTAATAAATATTCTTTTAAATAGTCATTACTCATCATTCACCTCTTTTTTATAACGATTAACATTTACGTTAATCCATTTTTTATTTTTATGCTGATATTTACAAGTTTCTGGCATAACTCCATAAGAATTTGCAAAATCATCAATAGCCTTTTTTATAAAATAATCGGGGTGTTGATAATCTAAAAATTCTGCAACAAGCAAAGTTTTATTATCACCAAACACCTCGATATAAAAATTAGTATTCAAGATATAATTTCACCTTCATTATTTCTTCTAATATCTAATTCTTCTTTTTCGTAAACAATATCTAATCCCTGCCTCTCTAGTTCTCTCCAAAGTTCTGTTTTTATACTGTCAGATAATTCAGATACTATATCAGCAAGCTGTCTTGTGCTTTTGTTTAATGTATTTTTCTCATGGAAATCACTCATATCTCCACAACAAGCAAATAACCTTTCATAAAAATCAAATAGAATTTTCCGTTGTGCTTCTGGTATTACACATTTTTCTACTAAATGTTCGTAATTATAAGTGTCAAATTCAATCATTTCCTTCTACCTCTCTCTCTGCTTGTTTTACATCTTCTTCAAACATAGCAAAACTATAAGTTTTATTACCTGTAATTATGCTCTCAATGAGACCATTCAAGTTCCTAAGTGCTTCTTCTGCATCACTTAATTCATGATCCATATTTAACAAATGCCAATCAAATTCACCCTCACGAATTTTTGTATTATGTAAAAATCTTGAAGTAAATCTACTTATTGATTTCATATTTTATTTCCTCTCATTGCCCATTTGGGTGTCGCTAGATTTTCAAACCAATCCTTAACTGTTGGTATAAAACCTAGATCCTCTTTGATGTGTTGTTCTGCAATCCACCTTGTAGGAATTTTCTTACCTGTCGATAATGTTATTACTTTACCAAACTTATCTTCACACCAATAACAACCAAGTGAATGATGTTTTAATGCTCTATGATTTTGATAAGCGTAATGTGATTTTGTATCATCAAACCAATCGTGTATAGCTTGATAATCTTCTGGAATTCCTCCATATCTTTTAGAGGAACTCACAGAATGATGATAGGGATTAGCCATTAATATTCTTCTGTGCCACTTTCACTATCTTCAAAATATTTAGTATATTCATGCACGATTTTATAAGCTGATTTGTCGATAATGTTATTATTATTGGTTTTGCTATTATCAAAATTAAAATCAAAATAACCTGTCATCCCTGCATCTATCTCCCAACCACCATGTCTTTCTTCTAACATGTCATAACACATATCTTCAATGTAGGTAGCTATTTTACGTAAGGTACTACTCTTGCGTATTGTTTCTTTTTCATCATCAGACAATTTAATTTTGTCAGTAAATTGGACTGTATCTTTTTCATCCCGAGCATTAGAAAAAGTATGAGTAAAAAAATTACGATCTTCAATATCTGATTTACCAGAAGATGTATGTTCCTCGACATAAAAATCCATATACTCCAAACATCCGTCATCTCCACTACCAGAATAATGTGATCTTATTGTTCCAATTTTATTATCACCTAATCTCCAACTAAAGTGGTCAACTAATTCAGCAACCCTACCTTTATTAGTGGTAACTCTTTCGTTTGCTATTTCTCTTCTTTGCTTCAATCTATCTTCAACAGATAATTCAGCTTGTCCGTTTGTGTTTTCCATAACATTCTCCATATTAATTAATGGGATATTATAGGATTATTTATTTCTAAATGTCAAATGAAAAAAGCCCAAAGATAATTAAACCTTTGGGCTATTGGGAATTAACTAATTTATATAGTTTTATATAATTTTCTCAATCATCTTCGCAATCTTTTCTAAAAGCCAACCTAACATTCTATNACCTCTTCAATTCTAAATTCTTCAATTTTTGTTGTTTTAGGTAAATACTGTTCTTCCCTACCTAAATTCTCAGTCATATTTAATCTAGATCCTTTATCCATAATAATATCACCTGCATGATCTTCGTTTTTAGCGTCTATTTCATAGGTCATAACATTAGCCTCATAAACATAAACTTTATACTTCATTCTTAGCCTTTTCTAATTCTAACAAATAATCATAACCTTTATTAATTTTGTATTCTTCATCCTCAT
>JGI24003J15210_10000708_pt1 | contig 14287 bp, 6 predicted proteins | sample LinPmetageLP28_FD_15210 | JGI IMG/M metagenome (IMG submission 15210)
ATGAGTTTCATAAATCAATACAAACTCAAAAATTAGGAGGATATGATCCTTACATGGATGAATATGTTTTAGGAATGAATTGTAATGAAGTTCCTTTACCACCAGAAATTTTTCAATGTGGATATAAATTACAAAGAAATAATTTAGCTGTTGGGGCGTCTAATGCAATTGTTAGTGAAATAAATTATGGTGCTTTAATTGGATCAGCAGGTTTTAATTATAACATTACAGCTGGGTCAATAACTATTTCTGTGTTATGGAATAGTATAACAACTACAAGCTCAACACTAACAGGCTCTGGAACATTTACATTTAATAAAACTTTAAACAGTCCTGCTAACGCGGTAGTAACAATTACAGCAGTATCAACAGCATCATTTGTTGTAACAGCAAACTGTGTAGATTCAGAGTCTATAACGGTTGTAAAAGTAGTTATGAACTCTCCAAGTGAAAATGGAGAATTTATTCATGCTGAATATTTTTGGGAGGACAGTATAAATATTAGTCCAGTAGATTCAGATTTAGCAGAGCTTGGTAATACTAATTTGACAGCATCGTATTATGACGCACAGTCTGGAATAAGATCATTAGGTGTTTTTCCATATAATGGAGTTGATTTAACTATTAGATCTAATAAGATTAATTTTGATACATATGACTGGAACTATCCTAACGATAATTTTAAATATTTATCAAGCAATACTTTATATTCTAATAACCAAGCTGATATAGCGTCATTGTTAGCAGCTGCAACGACAGTACCAAATAGTTCGGTAACTAATCCATCTGCAGGTCTGTATGAAACAACCATTAGCAGTTTGTCTTTGCCTACTGCAAATCAATACTTATATTTAATATATGATTACAGATTAGTTAGCTGTCAAGAGTTTTGTTATGACGCAAGTTCAGCGGCATCAGCATGCTGTGAATGTGCATTTACATACACTGCTTATCCAAGTAGTACTGTATTTAACGTAGAAGCAAACGTTTGTAATCAACCTTTAAATGCTACATACTATCATTCAGGTAGCGGAACTTTGCCAGCATATGGAGATTTTGTATATTATGCATCAGATGGTGCAGTTGGTAGTAATTTAGCAGTAGGACTCTATAAGGTGAGCGCAACAGATTATATAACAGTAAATCAATTTGGCTTAGTTACCGCGGTAACTACATGCCCATAAATAAAATAATAAATGGCAGCATTAGGAACATATTGTTTTGATGGATTAAATTTTTCGCAAGCTACGGCCTTGTATACAGATTCAACATTAACAACCCTTTCTCCTGACGGATGGTATTCTCAGGGAAATATTATAAGACAACAATTAAATGGTGTGCTGTTAAATGCACAACCTTGTGGAGAATGCTTAGTTCCTTGTGGATCAGGTATCAATGCTTCTTTTAGTAGCAATGGATTCTTTAGTGCAGATGTTGACTTAGCAAGTGATACTGGAGCAGTTGTTTTATATTTTTATATGGGTTCTTCTATACCTGATGGTGTTTTAGCTACATATAACTCTAATACATACAACAGACTTACTTGTCACGGAAACCACAATACTGATACTATCGTTGATGGAGCTAATAATCAAGTTGATTATGCAGGTGTATTTAATCAAGGTACTGGAAGAATTACTTATGTTGGAAATAGTAATCCATCACTATTAAGTGATTCACCTTATAATAATACACCATCTGGTGCTTGTACATCAGGTGATACCCCTCAGAATTATACATATACTGGATCCGCGTATGTTGCACAAGGTACTTTTGAAACAGTAACTGTAGCTTCAAACGAAATTGGAGTTAATCCAGGAACAGCAAGTAAAGTTTTTACAATGGTTGTTCCTAAAACTTCATCAGCAGTAACTTCAATAAACCTTTTAATTGCTGCGCCTATGTGTGGTACATTTTTTAAATGGGAGGTAGATTGCCCAGTGGCTTTACCAAGTTTTTATGGGTCAGCGTCTCAAAGCACAACAGCTTGTGCAACATCAACGACAACATACTATTTTGCAAGAAACGCTGTAGGAACGTCTAATGCGTTTGCGGTAGACACAAATATAATTCCAAACGTGGGTAACTGGGTTTTTACAAATTCAGACGGATCTACATATTTAAATGACACATCTCTTTTACTTTATTATATAGTAGGTGGAACTACTGCAATAGGTGTACGAAATGGAGTTGTTGTGTCATCAGCGGCTTGTTCAGGAGGTTCTACTGGTTCTAATATAGTTATTGAAGGTTGTGAAACAGGAAATATAGAAAACGCAGTAAACACATACAACAACGTTCTTGGAGACGTTATAGAAATTCAGACTGGTACTCCTGGAGCAGGAGCAGTGTATTGTGGTACTGTCATTTCAGTAAATCAACCAGGACCTGCAACCTCAACTGTTTTAAACGGACAGGCAAGACCAGGATGTAACGATACAATACATTGTTTCCAATAATAAAAATATATATTATATGAGTTTAAATTGCGAGTCATACACATTATCATACAGCGAAACATCTAAAGGGTGGCCATCGTTTTATTCATTTAATCCTGATTTTATGATAGGGATGAATAGTTATTTTTATAGCTTTAAAGGAGGGAATATATGGAGACATAACACTGGAGCTAACCGTAATACTTATTATGGTCAATTTAGTAGAGCTACTATAAGAAGTGTTTTTAATCCTGAGCCAACACTAAGTATAAAATTATTTAAAACATTATCATATGAAGCCACTACAACTGTGGATGATACTAATCAAGCAAGATGGGAATGTACATCGTTGTTTACTGATTTAACAGATGGTAACCCAGGATCTATGTTGGACACTTATTTTGAAGAGAAAGAAGGAGAGTGGTTTAGCTATCTTAGAACAAATTCTGGAACAGTAAACTGGAAGCAAAGATCTGCTAATGGTGTAGGTGTATGTACTAATGTAAGCGGACCAAACACTGCTGTTGTAGTTACATTTTCAACTTCTATTGGATCAATTTTAAATATTGGAGATAATGTTTATGCCGCTACCTTGACGGCTGGAGTTGCAACAACACAGCCTATTTTAGCAGGAGTAGTTACTGGTAAAACATCAACAACCATAACAATAGATAGTTCGTCAGCATCTGCTACAACGCCAACAATTGGACAGTTTATAATGTTTATAAAAAATGCTGTAGCAGAGTCTCATGGGGCAAGAGGATATTATTTAGAATTTAAGCTTGAGAATGACTCAACAGACCCAGTAGAACTGTTTTCTGTAGGTAGTAGCGTCATGAAAAGTTATCCATAGAAATTTGCTATCTTTGTTATTAAATTATATTTAATGGAATTTAATATACGAAGGCTTGAAGAAAAGGATTGGGACACATTAGTGTCTTGGTGGGATNAGTGGCCAGATTGGCAAAATCCTCCAAAAGATTTTTTACCAGACAATGGCACAGGCGGTTTGATGGTAGAGAAAGATAGCATTCCTATTGTTGCAGGATTTATGTATTTTACAAACTCTAAGGGAGTTTTATTAGAGTGGATTGTTTCTAATCCTTCTTATAGAGATGACGACAGGCAAGATGCTATTGAGTTTTTAATTTTAACATGTGAAGAATACATAAAGGCTAATGGTAAAAAATATATATTCAGCATTGGTAGAAATAAACATTTAATGGATACTCACAGAAAATTAGGGTATAACGTAGATACAAAAGTGTCTCATGAAATAATAAAAAAAATATAGTATGGCAGCATTTACGGCAGTAGCAGCAGGTATTGGGTTAGCAACTTCATTGGGATCAGCTGGTATGAGTTTTTCTCAAGCAGCAAAAGCAAAAAGACAAGGTGAAAAAGCACAGAAAGCAAGTAAAGAATTAATGAAGGAGGCAGAGCGTAAGGCTGAAGTTGAATTTATGCAAAAGTTAAATGTACCTTTAGATGCTTATGGAAGAGAAGAGCGTCAAAATATACAAAATCAACTACAAAACATACAAGCACTCCAGGAAGGTGATTCTCGTAACTTAGCAGCAGGAGTTGGTATTGTTGGAGCAGGTGCTACCGAGGCAGCTGAAGGGTCACGAATTGCTATGGGTAAAGAGTTATTCGATTTACAAAAAATGCAAGTGCAAGAGCAGTCTGATATTAATCAAGACTTAAAAGACATGAAAGTTGGAGCAGCAGCTGATCAACAACAAATCGCAAGAGATGCAGATGAAGCCAGAGCAGCAGCACTGCAACAAGGTGTTTCGTCTGTTAGTCAAGGAATACAGCAAGCAGCAAGTATGGTTGAATTATTTCCTAAAAGTGCAGCAGACAGACAGGCTAATAAAATGGCAGATNGTTTANATNTGGAGAAGACGCTGCTGCGGTTGCAGCTGGAAAACAGTCTAATTTATCTATAACATCAGTAAATCAACCAGGTACAACAGCAGAAGGGATAAAAACTTATGCAGATCTTTCAGATCCAAATAGTAAAAATTACGACATGAACAAAGCAGCGTTATTCGCTCCAACTGTAACTCAACCTTTAGGAAGAAATCAAGTTATGGCAAGATTAAAAGATGGAAGATTTACACCTGAGCAATTAAAAGGGTATAGAAAAACTGGCGTATATGATCAAGCTTTTTATGACATTTTAAACAGATAAAAGATATGGCGGAAGATACATCAAGACCTTCAGGGGCAAATAAATATTCTATATATGCTCAAAGAAGTGTAGATAGCACTCAAATGGACTGGAACGCAGCGTCTAAAGAATTAGTGACTGGGCTGCAAACCATACAGGCTGACAGAAATGCTCGTAAAGCAGCTATTGAACAATCTACTCAGAATGCTATAGAGCAGTTAAGCAAAGTTCCAGAAACTGGAACTCAAGACGCTGCATCTTTACTGATAAACGGTTCAAGTATGTCTGTAAAAGGTATACAAGAACAAAACAATTTATTAAAGCGTGGTTTAATTAGCCCTTCAGATTATAAGCTGTATATGCAGCAACAAAAAAATGGTTATTCAAGTTTAAGTACGGCTGTAAAAGGTTGGGATGACTGGGCTGTTCAAGCAAAAGAAAGATTACAAGCTGCAAAAGATGGCGGTGCAACAGCTTCAGAGTTAGAAATATTTTCAAATTTATCTGTTGAAGCTTTAGGTAATTTGAGAAATAAAAAACTATGGTCTAACCCTACTAACGGTAAAATGCAGTTAGTAACAATGGGTAAGAATACAGAAACTGGTTTATATGATGTAATGCCTGATTACGAAAAAAGAAAACAAGACTATCAGAATCCTAACCAGATAATGAATTTCATGAAGTTTGAACAGGATAGAATTGATGTTGATGATATGGCAACTGCTCAAACTGCTCAAATAGCAGACATTATACAAATAACTCTGGAAGGAGATGAGTATAAAAGACTGACAGGTGGTGGAAGACAGTTAAGCACAGAAGACTTTAGAAACCTTGGAGACTTTGGTACAGATGAAAATGGTAATGCAATAACATATGACATGTGGAAGTCTTCACAGTTAGATGCTATGATTGGAGCGCCTGGAGATAAAAATAACATGAATGCGGCACAGGTTTTAACAAACTCTGGAAGATTTTTCTTTGCAGAAACAGAAAGTCAATTTGAGGAGAGACATCCAAATGTAGATAAAAAATATATGATTAAAGTGGATATGAGTTCAGGACAACCAGTTCCTGAAATGACTGATTCTCAGTACAAAGATGCTCGTAGACTTGCTGACATTGCAGTTGAATCACAAGTAAGTCATATAGAAAAAGTTGCAGAAGCAGCTAAATCAGCACAAGCACCACAACAACCAAATAGCTCTACACTTGCACAAAACAAACTGGATAGATCAATGGTTGGGTATATGGATGATGCAAATGCTCTTGCGTCTGATGACGAATCAATATTTGAGGCTACAGCACAAGATCGTATAGTAGCTTTAAATAAAGAAATGCAAAATTCTGGTGGTGATCCGAATAAAATGATTGATAGCATAACTCGTGATGACACATCTATTAAATTTGCTTTAGCCGACGGAACAGTAGAAACAATACCAAGACTTGATGATAACGGTGTTCCAAGAAACGCTGAAGAGGTTGTTAGAGAGGTTTATAGATTGATTACACCTCAAACATCTGAATATCAAAACTCATATAAAGACGCTGCAATATTATATAAAAAAGAGCCAGGCGGAGGTTTTAGAGGAACAGATAGAGATATGACTGATATTGAGTTAATTGCAGCAGCTAAAGAAAAAAGAGCTGTGGCTAAATTGGATGCTGATGGAATTCCAAAAGAAATAGCTGAAACTAATGCCCAAGGTGTTGCAACTGGTAAAATGATTCAAAATCCAGCATACGAACCAGCTCTTTCACAAGCGATTCTTAATGACACAGATAATATTACTGCTGATGAAAAAAATGCTGTAAAGAAAAGAATATTAAAGAATATAACTGGAGAGAAATACAGAGCTTTAGCTCCTCTTCCAGCTCTAAAACAAAACACTGCTAAAATTGGAGTTCGTATGGTAGATGGCGCTCCAACACCAGCAACTGGTACAGAGCTTATCGAAGAAAAAGTAGGTGATAAATTATCAGGACTTAATGCTGGTTCTATTGGTGACGATCCAGTAGAAGTTAATGATGTTTTAAGTCAGGTTATGAATGATTACCTTCCAAGCGGAATAAAGGGTGGTGCTAAAGTTATGTTTAAAAAAGACAGCATTGATGATAGTAAATGGGTTATTGAAGTTTCTTATTTTGATAGAGCTGGAGTACAGCAATCACTTCCTCCAATATATCCAGAGGTAGGAGCTATGATGAATATGAAAGGTGCAACACCTTCTCAGTTAAACGAAATGATGCATAAAGCAGCACAAGAAGTTTTAAACGAAGAAAACGCAAGACTTACAACAAGAAATAAAAGAGGTACAGGTAAAAACAGTAAAAAGTTTAATTAATGGATAAGTTTACAGAATTATACAATTACTTAAAGGAAGAAGGATTAACAGATTTATCTGCTGAAGAATTTAAAGCTGAGTATGCAGCAGGTACTGCTAAAAACACAGAGTTATATTCTTATTTAAAATCTGAAAAATTAACAGATTTAGATGCAGAAAAATTTAATATAGAGTATTTTCCTGGTGTTGAAAAAAAAAATCCAAACGACATTTCTCCTTCAAACACTCCAGAGGTTATTACGGACTCTACTACCGAAACTCCAGAGGTCGTGGATACTTCTTTGGATACCTCCACACTTGAAAAACCTTTAGATGAAAATACTGTAGTAGATGTACAGGAAGAGGATACTATGGTTACCGAGTACCCTGCATACGATCCTCGTGAGCAAGGTAAGGAAATAAATGCCAATCCAATTACATATAATTCCAGCGACTCTCAATTTGAAAAATCATTAGCTTTTGTAACTAAAGATTTAATAGACAGAGAAGAAAGTGAAGTAGTCAACAGAATGAAATATCATTTTGAAGATTATGGTTTTGACTTTGAACAAGGCGGTGGATTTATGAGTGGATTAGATGGCATGAAAGTTACGTCTAAAGATGATCCAACTAAAAGCATAAACATTAATCTTGATCCTGTTTTTGGAGATTTTTTTGGTGGTGAATCAGGACCTGCAAAAGAACTTAGAAAGTTTTTAAAAGAAAACAGAAGAACTGACAAGAGAATGGAAAGTCTGGATGCTTCTTATGATAAAAACAGAAAAAAATATTTTAGTGCTGAAGCAACTAAAGAAGACATTCAAGCTGTTAGAAATTCAGCTAAATCTTTAAATAATGATTATAAACTTTATCAGGACAGAAAAACTATTCATGAAGCAGAAATAGATGCTTTATTAGGACAACCTAAAGAAATACAAAATACTCCTGAGTGGAAGTTAAAATATCAGCAAACTTTATTGGCAGGCAAAAGATTAAAACAATTTAAGAATCAATTAACAACAAATTATAATAGTTATAAAAAATTTGAAGGTCAAATAAACTCATCTGTTGGTAATTACATTGACATGAAAGAAGCGGACGATAGTACGTTTTTTGGTGGTTTAGTAAATGATATTGTTGGTCCTGGTGTCAGTGATGTTCTTGCAGCTCTTTGGGGTACTACTGTTGATGGGTTTTATAAAGCGGCGCAGTTTATTGACGAAGATTTTGGGATGAGTGCTGAGGAAAAAAAAGATCGTTACATTGATATTGCAAGAGATCTTGGATATCCAGTTCCTGAAAATATAGAAGACGATGCTGTTTATACAAAGTGGTTAGAAAACTTGCAGGATCAAGGGTTTGATGATGATAAAGCAGAAGGTGAATTTTCAATTAGTACGTTTTCTAAAGAAACAATGGAACGACTTAAAGCTGATGGTTTTGATTTAAGTAAACCAGCTGTAAATGGACAATACTTCAATAAAAATCAGTCAGGATTAAATAGATTTTTAAATGGAGAATACATTGACCTTCCTGACTATGCTTATGATAAAACAAAAGGTGAAAGACTAAAACGATTAGTATTAGATCAAGAGGTAAAAGAAAATAAAAATCCACAAAAAGAACTTGTAAAAAAATACTGGAACGAAATTGTTTCAGCTGATGACATTTCAGATGAAAAATACGCAAAACAATCTAATAGTAACATTGTTTACACTGGACTTTCTGGTCTTGCTAAATCACTTCCATCTGTATTAACTTCTTTTGCATCCAGAGGAAAGATAGCTCCAGCTGTTGGATTAGGAGCAGCAAAAAGAAATTTAATTGCAAAAGGATTAGGCTTAACAACAAGAGGTGGCATTGCTCAAACAGTTTCATTTGCTATGCTCCAAGCTGAAGCAATGAATGTTGAAATGAACAATGACCCTGATTTTAAGTATGTTACTGAATCAGAAAGAAAGAACATTGTTATACCTACTGCTATCACAGTTGGTATATTAGAGCGTTATGGTTTTAGAAATATAGCAGGTAACAAAGCTATAATGACTGGTTTAATGAACAAGGTAACTAATATGTTACCTAAAAACGCAACTGCAGCAATGTTTAAAAACCAAATGAACAAACTTGTTCAAAGTAATATTGCAAAAGGAATTTTTTCAAACACAGCTGTAAAAACTGCTGCGACTTTTACTGGTCGAGTTACTAAAGCTGCTTTAGCAGAAGCAGAAACAGGTGGTCTTCAGCAAATAGCTGAAATGGGATACAAGGATGTATGGAATAACATGAATAATAAAGACATGTTTGATCAACCTGAATTATGGACTAAAGAATTTTGGGGAACAGTTGGACATGCTGCAGCTGCTGAGGCTGTTGGTGGTTTTGTAATGGGTGTTCCAGGAGCAGTAATTGCAGCGGCTAAAAACAAGACTTCCGATTTACTATCTGATGATCTTGTTGAAATGTTTGACATGATAAGAAATGATGAAATAACTGTAGAAGCTTATCAAACACAGTTAGACTTAGGCGTTTCTAATGGTAAGATAACATCAGAGCAAGCATCAAAACAGATGTTAGATTTTCAAACATTAAGTGGAGCTGCGAACACTCTTCCAAGTGACTTAGATGTTAACTCAAGAAAAAAAGGATTAGTTTTAATTTTTGAGCAGCAACAATTAGAAGCTGAAATGGAAAAAATGAATAAGAATTTAAATTCTTATAAAACCAGAGAAGCCAGAGTTGAACAAATAAAAGCCGAAATTGGACAGCTTGGGACTAATCAAGCTCAAGCAAATACTAATTTAAAAAATGAGACTGAAGGAATTCAAGAATCTGTTTTAGTAACAGAAGAAGATGCCACAAAATCTTTACAAGATAAGGGGGTGCAAAACCCTACAGTTGAACAAATTAAAACCGAACAAGATGCCCTACAAAAGCAAAGCACAACGAGCCTGGATGCACAAGAATCTTCCAGAAGTGGCGAAACGGTGGGACAAAGCGTACCCAACATCCAGTCTACCCAACAGAGCAAAAGCGAAACCGAAACTCAAAACAGGGAGAAGACCCAAGAGGAAGTAAGTCAAGAAGAGCAAAATGATATAGACGATTTCTTTGGTGATGAAGTTTTAGATGACGTTGAAACCTCTTCAGATAATTTATCTATAAATAGAAAACAAGTAGAGGGAGATACAGAAATAGAGAACACAACTTTAGCATCAGCTGTAGTAAATAAAGCTAAAAAAGCTGCGCGTGCAATTGCAAAAATAGCACCTGAAGTAAAAATAGTTTTACACGACACACAAGCAGAATACGAAAAGTATGCAACAAAAGGTAGTCGTGGGTATTACAATCCAAACAGTAAAGTTATACATATTAACTTAACTAAAGCTAAAGGAAATACAGTGGCACACGAAGTTTTTCATGCGGTGTTTTTAGATAAAATATCAGGTGGAGATGTTCAAGCTCAACAAGCAGCTTTAAAATTAATAACTTCTGTAAGAAAAACCTTACCAGCTGAATCTTTATTAGCTAAAAGAATAGATAATTTTGCTAAAAATTATGATGAAAATATTAAAAATGAAGAGAAGTTAGCAGAGTTATTCTCTTTGATGGCCACTGAATATAAAACATTAAAGAAGCCAGGAAAGAACAAAGTTATAGAATTTATAAGATCAATGGCGGCTAAGTTAGGCGTTACAATACCTGGTGGTTTTGGAAAAACAGACGAGTCAGTTATAGATTTTATGAACGCATTTTCTAAAAAAGTTAGAACTGGTACGGAAATAACAGAAGGTGATGTAGATGTTTTAAATAAAATAGATGAAGAGTTAGATGTAGAGCAAGAACAGGGTGAATCTGGGCAAGTTGGTACTTTTACTTTTAAAGGTAGAGAATCAAAAGCTCCAGACATTAATACAGATACCAGGACTTATGCAAAAAACATTATTCAAAAAGATTTACAAGATTATAATGGGCAAAACTTTGTGACTAACATGTATGATTTTACTAATGCTGGACCAACTGACATTGGAGCTGGTATTGTATTAGACTTGTATGGAGGTAAAAATTATGTTGCTGATATGATGGAAAAAACAGGAACTAAATTAGGAGAGGTTTCTAATGTTGCTGCTTTTAACACTAAAGGTCAAGCTGAAGGATTTATTAAAAATGCTATAGATGGAAATGCAAATTTATTTGCTCCACACGTCGGAACTAAAGAAGGTTCTTGGCAGTTTCAACAAAATATATTTGAGCAGTTAACTGAAAAATTATTAGATAATAATATACTAACTAATCAAGAGTTAATTGAAAGTTTTAATGATGGTTTAAAAAGTAAAAATGGTCAAAGTGCATTAAATATATTTAATAAAAAATATAAAAAAAACCTAACTAATTTAAATGAATTTAAAGATAATCCTAAAAGATTAGTAGAGCTTTTAGATATTGATAATAATTATTCGCCAGATTTAAGAAAAATATTAAACGATAAAATAGCTTCAAACAAAAAAGTTCAAGCTGCTTTAGGTATTAAAAATAAAATTCAATTTGCTGAGTTATTAGAAGACCCTATGAATGTAGGAAGTCAAAAATTTGATATCATAGGTCTTGTTGAATTTGATAATACTACTTTTAAAACTCCTTCAAGACCAAAGAAAGGAGATGCTGATTATCATCCTTCTTTTGCATGGACTGTAAAAGCCAAAATAAAAGCTATTGTTCAACCTACAAATTTTTATCAAAGCACTGAGGTTACCGATTCTTATACAAAATTTAACAAGTCAGGAGCAGTAGTTTCTACAAGAGAAAATACTAAAGACTTTAAGTCGTCTAATGTATCCAGTAGTGCAGGTTCAGGGCCTAAAGTAGCCACTGTAAAATCTGAAATAAGACAAGGTAGAGAGCAGTCTACTGAACAGCAAGTAAAAGATCAAACTGGAATGCCAGCAAGTGGATTCTATAGCGCTCAAGCTATGGTATCTGATATTCAACGTCAGTTCAATAGAATTGGTCCAGGATATGTAGCTAAAAGAGCTAAACAAGGAGCTTATGGAGGCGGAGGCGGAGTGTTTGTTGTTGGTCCTAATAAACGTATTGTTAAAAATCCTACACGAAAAGGGCGTCAGCAGGCAATGGATAATGAAAACGATTTGCTTAAAATTATAATAGCTGGACGCCAGGAGGGTGGTTTTGAAGATGCAGCTATAAAAGATTATTTAAAGAGAAGAAAAAGAAAGGTTGATGGTAAAACAGCAAGTGCTTATAGTGCAAAAGAAATTAATGCTGCATTCAAAGTTTTAGAAAGCGAAGCTTTTGATTCTTACATGTTTAGAGAATACCCTACAAGTTTTAATGACATAAAAGGTGGTTTTCTGGCTGGTCTAAAACTAATGAAAGATGTTGATACTTACTATAAAAAATTAGTTGAAAAGAATAATTTAATTAAAGACAGAGTTGCAAAAAACAGAAAGACAAAACAAGTTCCTTTAACTGACGAACAAATTAATTTGAAAGTTTTAGATTACTTTATGTCGCTTCCAGGATACAAAAGCGTAGGGGTAAAAGGCAAAAGACAGACATCCCAGCAGCTTGCTATGGAACGTGATATGTTAAACATACTGCTTCCTGATCCATTAAAGGCTAATCCTAAACGTATTGCAGCAATAAACAGAAGGATAAAAAACATAAAGTTTACTGAAAGAAACTTAAAAGGAGTTCAGAGAGCTTTAAGAAATTACATAAGAACCGTACTACCAAGGGATTTGTATACTAAAAAAGAAATAACTGATTTAATTGATAAAGTGAATAGAGTAAACGCTACAAACTTTGAATCAGTTAAAGATGAGGTTTTTAAAATAGTTACTACAAAAACTAACAAAAGACTTGAGAATGTTTTATTTAAGATGCTCGATAAAGGATATACCACTATTCAAAGCGGTAGATTCAAAGGTGTAAAAATTGATAATGAAACTCGTAAAAAGTTAAATCGTATCAATAAATTAGTAGTAAATCCTAAGTCAACTGGTGATCAAATAATGGAAGCAAATGAAAAACTTTTAAAGTTATATAACCAAGTTTCCACAGAAGAAGTAGTAGATGAAAAAGATAAAAAAAGTCGTAAGACTAAATCTACATTTAGTAAAAGTGATTTACAGCAGATGGCTGAAATTACATTAGCTATGCAGATAAACACATCTTTTACTCAAGAGATGAACGACTCCAATAAAACTACTCAGTTAAGCTCAGTAATAAACAGCTTGAAACAAATAGAAGAGTTTGGTAAAGCTAATTTTGAGTATGAATTACTACAAGACGCTATACAATACAGAGAGAATGAAAGAGCTGTATACAAGGACATGACAGGTATAGATATTGATGCAAAACAATCACTTATCGATCAAGGTATACCTGAAAATGAAATTACTGAGTTTATGGTAAACGAAGAGTTTCAAAAAATTAAAAAAGATGTATCTCTTGATGCTAAAGAATCAGATGGTTTAAAAGTGGAGGGTGTCATAAAAAGATTTAAGGGTTCACTAAATAGTTTAGCTACTAAAATTGAACAAGGGTTATTTGGAAGTGCAGAAGATATGACAGGTTTGATAGATAGAATATCTACACAACCAGGGGAAATATTTGAAGGTGCAACTCAAGAACTGACACAGAAAAAAATACGTTCTTCTTCAAGAGTTTTTAAGTCAAGAATGATTGGACAGCAATTAAGTCTTTCCAATAAAATGACAGAATTGTTTGGTAAGAAGTGGGTTAACATAAACAGAAAAAATTCACAGCCTACTGAATCTATTATTCGTAGTAAGGTCAAAGATGATTTACTACAAGGACAGTTAAAAGAAGCTCAAGAAAATAAAAATTTAAAGAAAGGAGAAAGAACAGCTTTAATTAATTCAATACAAAAGGAGATTAATCAAAACACAATAAACTTAAGTCAAAACCAATTATTGTATTATTACTCACAAATGCAAGACCCTTCTTTAGAGGGTAGTATGATAAACACCTTTAATCCTACAAGAAAGGGAAATATAGTATTTGATAATGAATTTAAAAACAGAATAGAGCAAGAGATATCAGACAAATTAGATGACAGATTAAAAGACTTATCTGAGTGGATGATAAAAGATTATTACCCATCTTCTTATGACCACTACAACGATACTTACAAGAAGATTTACAGGACTGACATGCCTTGGAATCAAAATTATGCAGGTCGTGTGTATCGTCAAAACGAAAATGATATGGAGGCTTTGGATTTATTAGCCGACAGTCAATCCTGGATTACCAATGTTGGTTCTGCAAGTACTAAAGTAAGAATGCAAAACACAAATGAGATAGAAAAAACA
>JGI24003J15210_10000711_pt1 | contig 14255 bp, 10 predicted proteins | sample LinPmetageLP28_FD_15210 | JGI IMG/M metagenome (IMG submission 15210)
CTGACCCCAATCTACCTGAGTGGGTTTATCATCCCTTACGTATCCATATCCTCCTGCCATAATTTTTAATTTTATCTGCTAGCTCTTCTATCAGCTCTGTTTTTTTGTCTTTTCGCTTTATTCGCAGCCCTTCGTTCCGCCGTTCCTGAGAAAGCATCACCCGCTTCCATTGCACCTAAACCAACATCAACTAAACCTTGAACTCCTGCTTGCATAGACTGAGCTCTAGCTGCTCTTGCATCTGCAGCTATCTGCTGTTGACCAGCCACCTCTCCTAAATCTAAATCTACTCTTTGCCCTTGGAGGTTTACATCTTCCTTTGCTACAGCCATTTCAAAATCTGACAACTCTTTAGCCATTGCTACTCTTTGTTCTTTAGCCTGCTCCGAAAGCAATTGACCCACTCTGCCTACTGCCGCACCTGCTCCTCTTTGGTCTCCCTCTACACCAGCTTGTAATCCAGCCCCTGCAAACTGAGACAATTGCTCAGATTCTAAATCATAAGCGTCCCTGGATAGGTTTAAACCCTTTAACATGTTAACATCTAATTTTTTTCTAGCGTCTGCCATATATTTAGCTGCATCTCTTTGAGCTTGATTTTCTATTTTAGATTGTTTACCTGCTTGTAAAAAACTAAATGCAGAACCAGCTGCTGACATTCCTAAAGCGGCTATTGTTGTAAATGCTGCCATATTATATTTTTTTAATCATTTCGTGTGTGTATGAATCTCCTTTAATGTATCCTAATTCTTCGTATGTTTTACTTAAACCTTCATGTCTTAAAAGCGCATATATATATTTACTTCCGTTATCCTGACAGATGTTTGTTAAAACAGCTATCAAAAACTTTACTGCTTCGTGTCTAAACTTGGTGTCCTCTATTTTTTTATCAGAGATAATCCAATCCACCCACGAAACTTTTGAGTTGGTCACGTACATAAAACCAGCGCAAATAGGCTGGTCATTGTGTGTAACCATTACTCCTCCTACTCCATCGTTTGGTAAAAAATCTTTAGGCGGCGGTTGCCAACCCCAATCTTTCCACCATCCCACCAAAACATCCTCATAATCTGAAGGATTTAATTCCTTTATATTAAAGTCCATCTATGCAAAGATACTAATTTTTACGGATAGCTTTTCATTACATCGCTTTCTACAGCAAAGAGTTCCGTTGCTGTTGTATTGGTATTCACAATAGTGAATATACAATAATGCCCTAGTAATCCGTGAGATTCTGCTTCATTGTTTTTTATATATAAAATATAAGGGTCGTTAATCGGAATATTTACCGACCCAGTAACAGAAGTTGAAATAAAAATCCTGTTTATATTGTTTGGTAAATCAACCTGAATGTTAGTTACAACACCTCCTAAATCTATAGTGGTATATGAGGGAACAGAAAAATATACATAGTCCCCTACGCTTATTATGCTTCCAATTGATACCAAAGGGTTAGTTGAAAAGTTAATAGTTGCTGTACTCCCCGCTACTACAATAGATGAAGCTCTTCCTATCCCATTAGCTGACCTTAATGCGTACTGACCTGACAATGCAGGCACATTGCCAGCTTGTCTTAAATATGCAAAATACGAACCTTCTTTTTTAACAAACCAATTGCTTTCTATTAATCCGTTTTGTTGGATATCTGTTTGTAAACTTGCTTGCCATGAATTATCAGATTCTAAATTTAAAGTTTTATAAATTTTATTTTGCAATGGCTGCTCGTTGAACACACTAGCAATAGAAGAGTTGTATTGTATACCATAGTAATTATTTCTTGTTTCATTTATATTATGTTGAAATAAATTACCACCATTAAAAGTGTAAAAATAATTATTCATTCCCATCATAAACTCTGGCACATAAGAGTAAAAAGAAGGCCAACCTTGAGAAGACTGACTATAAGACAAAGTATATTCAGTAGTCACTGGTGAAGGTACTGGAGGCACTGGACTAACACTTGGTGTTTGAGTAGGCGTGGGTGTTGGCGTCGGTGTTCCTGGTGAGTCACACAAAGTTGAATTATATTGTAAGTTGTTTTCTCCCCCCATATATCCATGGTATAAACAAGCATAGCTTACAGTACCGTAATCTCCATTTACAACTATGGATACATTCCCATAAAAATAATCATAAGAATTACCGTCAGGAGCAGTTCCTGAGCCAGCATTAAATTGACCGGTGTAACTAATCAATGATTCTTTTCCGTTATTTAATATAGCAATAGGATGAGCCGAAGGAACATTGCTTAATACATATATACCGAGTTGATTCCTGTATTGACTATAATTATCATTAAACTGATACACATTTAAAGGAGAGCCCGACACAGGAGTGTATAAAACAATTGTAACCACATTAGTGCCACCTAAACAAAGCTCAGGTAATGGAGCAGGCGTTGGTGTAGGAGTAGGAGTCGGTCCAGGGCTCGGAGTCGGTCCAGGGCTCGGAGTTGGCGTCGGAGTCGGAGTTGGAGTTGGAGTCGGAGTTGGCGTCGGAGAGGGTGTTGCTGTACAGCTAGCACAATCATTATAAACCGGTAACACCGACACATCTATAGTAGAGGTTGTGCTTGTTGTTAAAGGTGTTTGATAGCAAATTGAATTGTATTGTACTACGGCTGGCCAAGTATATCCAGAGGTAGCTCTAAATATTACTGTTTCTGCAGCATTATTACAGTTTTGATATTGCTTATATTCAAAAGTAACAATAGGGGTGTTGTCTGCATCCCCACAATTTGTAGAACAATTAGATGCTGCATCATTCCACGAACCCGACACTGACGTTACAAGAACACTAGAAGTAAGTTCCAAACAAACTTGTGCTGTTCTATTTGTATCAACTAAGTATTCTAATTTAGTTCCATCACAACAAGTAAACCTAAATGTACATTCATCTCCAACAGCTCCAATAGGACATACTAAATTTATAGTTTTACACGACATAAAAATCAATTAATTGAAATACAAATTTACGAATTATTAAGTTATGTTATTTTTTATGCCTATTAATAAAATCATTATACTCCTTTAACCAAAAGTCAGAAGACCTTGAGGTGCAATTTATGTCCGCAGCATGTGGCCAAAAATTAATTTTGTTGTCTTTTTCTTTAAAGATATCCCTGTAATCATCTCTTCCTACTACAAAATACTTATGCCACACTAAATTTTCACTAGGTGCGTAGATGTCAAAACCACATTGGTAAAGTAATAAACTGTAAAGTTCTTGTTCACAGTTACCATAATAATTAAAATCATTAATCACAAGAGCAGAAACAACTTCTTTAGAACCAAACATATTTCCTCCAGAAATATTCATAATTCTTTCGTTCTCTTTTTTTGCTAACTTTTGTTCGTGAGGTCCATTAAATTTTCCAACAAAAGGTATATCATTAGGTATGTAAATAGAGCATAAGCTTCTTTGACTGTAAACATCGTAAGGTTCTTTAAATTCATAATGCCTAGGAAAACCACTTAACACACCTTTGGTAGGAGTGTTATTAAGCATGCTAATGTATTCTTCATCCCATCCTTTTTTAAATTTACTATGACTATCTACTAATAAAAAGTAATCTTCATTTTCATATAAGTTTTTCATTATGTAGTTTCTTGCCCAGCCACAACCTTGAGCTTGTTCAGGTAGAAGATGTTTAAACTTTATGTTAGGATTTGTGAAATGAACTTTAAAGTTATTTAATATTGATACAGTGTCTTGAAGCAATACACCAGCGTACACTCGACTAGGATTGCTTGCTTTGTCATACAAATCAAAAACAGTAGAAAATATTTCAGGGTCTTTAAAAGAAGCAATACTTACAAATATTGAGGGCATGTTATTTTTTTATTATAGCAGAAGCACAATTTTTACAGATTGTATTAAAAGCATTATCACTTACATCTATTCTTTGTTGAGAGAACCAAACTTCTTTTATGGTTTTATCTTTTAAATTTCCATACTTATGCTCCATGTAAAAATCATTACAACATAAAAACACATCACCTTGTGGGGAAATGTGTAACCAATCTGTATCTCTTTTAGAGCTGCATCCAACCACCTCACCTTCTGGCAATTTATTCACCATAACATCTTTTAATAAACCCGCACGGTCAATAAGATTCCATTGTTCCGTAATTTTAATAGAAGGAAATAATGCTTTAGCAATAGCAACCTGTCTCTCCATCTCTGCAATCTCTAAGTCTGGAAAGTTTTTTAATTTTTCAATATTTGATTTTTCATTAATACCATTTATTTGAAGTAACAAAATTTCAGGATTATATAAATTATCTTTAGCGTAATTTATGTTGGTTATTAGTTTATCAAACATAACTTCTTTCATTCCTGTTCTTTTTTCAAACAATCTTTTTTCATAAACAGGAGCGTTTACTGCAATCATACTAACAGCAGGTTTATATTTATTTATTAAGTCAATTTTTTTTGGCGTTAACGGTACGCCATTGGTAAGCAAGCATAAACTTAAATTGTATTTATTTAATACTTTTAACATAGATTCAAAATGTTTATATAATAACACTTCGTTAAAATGAGATGCGTAAATAAAATTAAGATTAGGATTTATTAAATCTCCTTTTAAAAATGTAATTTCAGATATTATTTTTTCAAACAATTCCACCTCCATTTGAGCAATCTGGTCTTTGGGATTACCTATTGAGCTTACAGGGCAAAACCAACAACCTGCATTACATAAACCATTAGGGTCAAGTTGAATAAAATTTATCATTAATGATTATACTTATAGTGTGTGTAAAAATTTCTAAAGAAAGTTCCCCCAAACGGCTCGTTTCTTCCGTGTTCACACACAGCTGATTCGTATAGAATCATATCCCCTGGCTGCGCATAGACTTTATACCACTCCCCATCGTGTCCTTTTATGTCTAAAGGCCAGTCATCTGCATACTTTTTGTTTTGACAACCACACTTTAAATCTTTATCAACTACTATAATGGAGCTAATGTGATGAGTTTCAACTCTCTCATAATGAGGAGTTAAAGTTGCTCCTCTTAAGTAAGACCTTATACCATAGACATAAGAAGGAACTATATTTTGTTTTGAAAAATCTTTATGTATGTCTAATAGCTGAGAGTGTATTAAATCTCGAATAGAAGGTATAGAGTCAAAGGGTAATAACTCTGAGCCACCTCCTTTTATAAAATCTTCTTTTCCTTCAAACTCTTCTGGTATGTTTTTGTTTTTTAATATGCCATAAGCATCTTGTATTATTTTCCAAGTTTGTTCTGGACACTTTCTAATTTCAAATCCATTTTCTGTTACTATAGGCAATTGTGATTTATCAGTGTAAACTTTTAATTTTTCTTTAATTGTATTAGAGAAAGGATTTTCTACTTTAACTATTTTAGATTTTAAATTACTGTATTGTTTTTCATCACCTGCACCATCCCAAGATTTCTCTCTCCACCAAGAAGTTATAATGTATTTTTTTCCTGCAGTAACAGGCATACCTTCGTGCAAAGAACTTTCTTGCAGCTCCCCGTTAATCATATTTTCCCACCATAAAGCTTTACCTGTTTCGGGTAAAACAATTTGATTTAGTTTAGGAAAGTTAGTTCCCCCTCCCTCAAATTCTTGATTAAGATATACCATTAAAGTATGGGTTCTGTTTCCTGATGCCTTACAATGCATATCATATCCTGCTCCTGTAAAATAATCATGATGAGGTTTAAAGTATTGACCAACTTCATACATCTGACCTTGTATGGCTTCGCCTTTATTAACATCCAAATTAAGTAAGGCCGCTATTTTATTGTTTATTTTAGAAATCACAGGGTCATTCATGTCAAGATTAGAAGTGCTTGAGGTTCTATAATCCGAGATAGCTGTTCTATCAGAGACTCCTTCAACAACGGAAGAACGTGTGTGATTTTGATTAATTAAATTTATTATATATTGAGAATCTTCAACAGATATGAAGTTGTTTATGTATTGCATTAGATTAAATTTTATCTAAGTTAAAAAATAAAATTAATATTATGGACACCCTGTACAAGAAGTGAACGAAGTGCCGTTCCAATATCTTGAATAACTACCATCTGTAACATACACAGCGCCAGATAAAGATGAACAAGTATTGTCTGCTCCATAATAAACAGTTGCTGAACAGAACGAGCCTGAATCAAAATATTTTGTTTCATATCTAGTAGATTCACATGCATCATTACCGCTAATAGTGCTTTGAGCTACTGAGATTCCTATACACGTAGGGTTAGGAGTCGGAGTTGGAGTCGGAGTTGGCGTCGGAGTTGAAGCTTGACACGTAGCACAATCCGCATAAGGTGTGTAAAGGGTGTAATCTGGACCACTTGCACCGTTTTCATTTACAAATTCATAACAAGTTCCTGATATTTTTAATACAGTTGGGAATGTGTCAGCGAATGGTGCTCTAACCTCTGCTACTACATCATCACCACAAGCTATATATTGTGCATATTTATATGTTGGAGTTGGAGTCGGACTTGGCGTAGGCGTAGGGCTTGGTGTTGGAGCAGCACACTCTGAAGCTGTACATCCACTATAATAAACCGTAACAACTGTTACTGTACATTCAATTGTGCTAGGAGTTAAATTAATTATTTCCCAACAATCATTCGGGTCAAGAGTTCCAAAAGAACATGTGCCTGATAAGCTTAAAGCAGCCCCTACCGGTAGATTTGATTGACCAGTTAACCTTAAATACCTTAAAGCTGAACCTGGTTGATTACAAAGTCTAGCGGACACCTCTTGGTCTGGAACAGGAGTCGGACTTGGAGTCGGACTTGGCGTAGACGTTGGACATCCTGTAGCAGTTCCCACCGGCTGTGGTACATTACTACATGTTGCTCCTCCAGGAGTTGAAGTTCCTGGGTCTCCTGCATAACGATAGAAAGCTCCTGTTGAACCATCAATAAATCTTTGGTCAAATGTTGGAGCTGATGCAAATTGTTGCCAACAATCAGACGCTATAGAACCATCACAAGTTTGTAATCTATAAAATAAAGGAGCTGGGGTCGGTGTTGGACTAGGACTTGGAGTCGGTGATGGACTTGGAGTCGGAGTTGGTGTTGTTGCTAAACAAGTTGCACAATCTCCGTATGAATCAACTATATCCACTGTGCTTGTTGATATGGTTGTTTGTTGGTTGTCATAACAATTTCCATTAAACTTAACAACAGCAGGGAAAGACGCTCCGCTAAGAACTCTAAATATTTGTGTTGGCGTGTCACTACACTTAGTGTAAACTCTATAGTCATAAGAAATTGGTGTCGGCGTAGGCGTCGGCGTCGGTGTCGGCGTAGGCGTCGGTGTCGGTGTCGGCGTAGGCGTCGGCGTCGGCGTCGGTGTTGGCGTAGGCGTAGGCGTCGGAACTGGCGCACAAGAAGCACATGCTACTTCTGCAAATAAAACACCTGAAACCTGCTGCCTTACAACAGTTTCATCTGAATAAAAACCATTAGGAGCAAACGTAGTTAACGCAGCATCTGTATACAGTGCTGTAGCAGTTGAAAAACTAGCCGAGTTAAAATAATATGTTCCTAATGCTGCCATTTTATATTTTACAAATTTACTAAATTATTGCAATGCACATCTATTGTCTCCACATCCAGTTACTTGAACAATGGCTTCTCCATTTATTCCCCTACCTGCTATTTGAATTATTGTTGCACATCTAGTTTCACTTCCATCATTATATTGTACTACATCATTTACAACAAACGAACCTAAACTTGTGTTTGATTTTATTTGAACCACACTTCCACTAACACAATCAGTAGCTTCATAATAATTATATGCTGGTGGGGGAGTTGGCCCAGGTGTAGGCGTTGGTGTTGGTGTTGGTGTTGGTGTTGGAAACGTACAATTACAGCATGCATCTATTATATTAACACTTGAATAACACAACGTTGATGACACAGAGCTTCTGTAGTCGTAAATTAAATACAACTTACTACCGCCTGTTGGCATTACAAAATTACCTTTATATAATGTTGGAGCTCCGCTAGCATCGGTAACAGGTGTACAACAAGCATTTGCAACTGACAATAAAGCATTTATATCTGAAGCTGTGTTTGAATATAAAACATCAGTTCTTAAAAACATAAATTTATTGTTAGTCGTGTCAAATACAAAATCATCAAAATTAATCTTGTTGGATATTATATTTACTTGAGCATTATCCGGCGGAATAATTCCACCTCCCTGACTTCCTGATAGTATAGAATATTGAGAAACAATAGGTTCTGCCGTATCTGAACTAAATGTTACAAGGTCAGACTGAGTAGGAGAATTAGTTGTTCCTAAAGCCCAGTTATATTCATTGTGAATAAACTGACCTGCATTAGACCCGCTAGTTATACACACACTGTACACAGACAACTGTGCCGCCGCAGGACAACTAACGTCCACTTGAATGGTGTCATTTACAGCAGAATCTGTAGAAACAGTAACCACTGCTTGGTCAACAGAAGTAGAATCTTTATCAAAAGTAAAAGAGCCGCTTTGGTAAACCAGTCCTGAGGTATAGGTTTGACCATTATAGTTCACTACAATAGTATATCCTGTACCAGAAGCTTGTCCTTCCGTCTCTATTTCCACTCCCGCTTCTGTTACCACATTTTGAGAAGTAGATTCAGTTACTATTAAATCTGAATTTTCAAAAGGTATAATATAATTTACTGTTACTGTTCCAACTTCTTGAGTAACATCTACACAATAAACAAAGTTTTGCCCAGCAACAACTGTAATGCTTTTATTAACACCACAAGCTAGACACGCAGACACTTCAGGTTTTAAAATTGTATTAGAGGTAAACACATACTCATTCATGTATGGGTCAAATCCTCCTAATTTTTGAGTAGCTATAGCGTCAGTAAATAAATCTCTAAACCAACTTCTCATTCCTTGTTGAGAAACAAGGGTTAATTGCTCATTAGAAGCAGAGCTTCCAGTTAACTGTATTACCGCACTTCTTTTAGCGTCAGTAAAATATTTATTCTCGCCCCAAGCAACAAAACTTTCTGGATGATTACTAATACCATAGTTTTCTATCCTAGCTATTTGAAGCCCTAGAACTTCAGGAACGGAAGTTACCGCTCCTCCTCCTACAGCATCAGATAATAGATTTTTACCTGCAAGCACGTAGGATATTTTGTCTTCCTGAAGAGTAAGTATGTCTGTTTCTCTAGCAAACAAAATTTCTATATCCCCAAATGAATCTTCTAATGGTTTAAAATTTAATAAACCAAGGTTAAATTCATTTAACTTATTAATGTTTGATTCATCATTGTAAACACCACTATATGTTAAGTCAGCAAATCGGTGGGCTTTTTTAAACTGAACGTTTGAAGTGGTAAAAAGTCTGTTTCCTAAATTAAATGATTTCCCTTTAATTGAATCTCTTACTTTATAACTTTCAACTCCATTACCAAAAGCAAAACAATTAAAAAATCCTGTGTTTATGATTGCTGGATTTATCAAAGTTTGATTTTGTACATTCCCTAAATGTAAACCTGTTGCTCCAATGTCAAATGATTCATTGTTTTCATACCATACATCATCTAATGCAACTGCTGGCTCTGTTTCAAAAACAGTTATTGAGTTACTTCTAACCACAGTAAACTGAACCTCTACTGTTGATTGTTTATTTTCCGTTGTACTACACCCGTCTGTACTAGAAACTAAAAGATAAGGAAGATTTGGACCACTAGAATTAGTGGTATTGTCTTCGTATAAAGTGTAATAGTTTATTTTCTCAGGAGTAACTGCTCCAGCTCCCATTATAGTCGCCACTTCTGTTTGGTCTTTAACACCTGAACTAGGAGCACCACCAGCTGTTATTTTAGGCAGCTCAGTATTATCCATAGTTTCATCAGCAGACCCTAACTCCTGTACCCCATCATTTAAAATAAAACCTATGTTGTCACCATCAAACCATTCTGCCATATTATCATAATCTCTTGAAGCCGTAAGAGTTCGTTCCAAAGTGTAATTACGTCTTTGACATTGACTTCCAAAAACAGATTTCCCTCCATTTCTTCTAAGGGTAATATTCATTTCTATTTGAGTTCCAACCGGAACATCATAAACAGTATAACCCGTTACTGAACCTGCTGCGTCTTTGGTCGTAGTAAAAAATGGATAAGCAAGTATTGGATATCTATCTGCGGTTTGAGAAAAAACCGGGTCTACCTGAACATTAATAACGCTCAAGGCGCTATTTACAGCAGAGAAATTTGAAGGGTTTATTTTCATAAAAGTACCACCTTGAACCTCTATATCTTCCCCTTGAGAATCTTGAACCTTTATAAAAGCTGCTGATTTATTTTCTTTTTCTAATACAGTAGCGTAAACACATCTATCTACATATCCGTTATTATCTCTTTTAACAATAAGCCTATCTCCCTCTTCTACTTTATTTGCGTTTTCTCCTTCTAGTAAATAAAAAGCAGTACCATCACTTTCGTCAATATAATTAATATTGCTATATATAGTATCATACGTAGTCGCACTAGGTTTTAATACAAACTTATATTTAGTTGCCCAGCTAGGAGCAATTTGAGAAGGAGGTATGGAGGCTTGAATAGAGTTTTTTGTGTTAGAAAACTGACAAGGTATATTCAAAGTATTGTTTGGACTAACCTGAGCGGTTGATGCTCTATTAAAATCATCCATGTATACAATTCCCAGCTCATATCCTCTGTTACTGTGAAGACTTTTTATATTACTTAAGTCTTGAAAAGTTGCTGCTGTGTTTACATATCTAAAATATTCATACGCTGAACTAGTGTAATTACCAACTTGATATACCCCAGCTACTATTTGAAAACCAATAGTTGTTCCCGTTGATGTTGGAGGAATAATTTCTACTACACCACCTCTTACAGTGTTAGGAGGAACAACATTAGGGATTGCGGTGTTTGTAGTTTTTACTCCAGTTTGGTCAAGACTATAAGTGGTGTCAAGAATTTGAGGAATAGCTGCGTTTACAACATCGGTAAGTGTAAAACCTAATGGAGCGTTCGGTTGTTTTGACGAAACCGTTTGTATCGTACCAGCTGTTCCACTCGATAAACTTGTTCCTACTTTATCTACAAAATCGGCGTCGGTTGCTAATTCTAAAACACTACTATAATCTCTTTGTAAAGTATAAGACCAAGTAATAAAAAAAGTAGCACTAGGTGGGGATGGCGTAGGGTTAAGGGTTGGAACTTGAAAAGTTGAATGAGTAAACCCAAAGTCCAGATTAATTCTAGTATTTTTTTTAAGATTATTAACTTGACCGCCTAAATTTACATTCATTATGCTGTCAGATATATCAATGTTAGGTATTAATAATCCCTGACCTAACGTGTATTCTCCTTCAGATGTTGTAACCGGTAATGATGTTACAGCAATTTGTTCATTTAACCCAGCCACTGTATAGTTAAAATACACTGGGTTACCGTATACATCTATTAGATTATTACCATCTTCATAGTTACCATACACCAACCTATTCCCCATAATAGTTTGCGCCTTAGCTATCAAAGGAACATTATCGTATAATCTTAATATTTCTGAACTTGGAAGAATAGTGAATATTTTTCTATTTGTAAACTGCACAGTATGATTAGTACTGTTGTTAAGTCCTAATTGTTTTTTATTATAAGTTTCTACTATTTTAATTACCGTACTATCTGCTTCTTTAAAAAGTAAATCTATCTCCGTAACCAGTGAATTACCAGTATCAAATGTTATACTACAGGCATTAAGAGAGTTAATCATCCCCTCATTTAAATAACTGTTTATGCTAAATTGAAAAACACCAGGTACAAAGGATGGTTCACTAAATTGAGATGTGGCTGAGTACTCATCATTAGAATATTTAAACCTATATCCAAAACATATAATTTTATCTTCTAACCACGCATCAGAAACAGCAATACTAAAAGGACTAATTGTTGGCGCACTTGTGGGCGGTCGTTTAATAACTAAAATTTCTTCGTTATTAAATTGGTCAATATTATTTACCGGAACTGCGTAAGACTTGTTTACATCAATAACTCTTGGAGCATTGGTGTTGTCAGTAAAAAATAATAAATTATCAACTTTGTTAACACCTGTAATTAAAAATTGAGAATTAAAATTTAATGTAGTAATTCCCCCACTGCCATTATCTATACTAATTACATGATAAATTAAACCCCCAGTTGTAACATTATAGGATACAATTAAATCTAAATTCCCTGTAGCACCAACTGTAAAAGAAGAATCATGTATAAACCAATAAATAGTTTCATTAGCTCCATCTTCGAAAGCTCCTATACATCTAGCAGATGAACTTAAAGCTGTACCGTCAATATACTGTAAAGAGGTTATTTTACTATTTCCTTTAGAGTTTTCTACTGCACCGATTTCAGACTCTTCGGTTGAACCAAGTCTGACATTTAATGCATCAATATATTCCCCGTTAGGTATAAGCCTTTCGTCAAGGCTTTTATTCATTCGGCCTGCTACAAAATTTCTTTGAATGTTTGCCATTTTATTTTATCCACTTATTCTCACCTCTGATATTCATAAGCAATCTGCTTGGGTGAATATTACTTAATCTAATTTTAGCGTTTCTTAATAAAGCTTGTTTGTCTTTTTTAGCCCTGTTAATTATATATTCTTGAACTCCAAACCTACTATTTAAAAGAGCATATTTTATGTACGCATAAATATATTCTTCAAATAACTTGTTTACACTTATTGCTTCATCATTTCCATTTTCCATACCATCTGATATATATTGTAGTACACAATTTTTATTAGCCATAGTAGAATCAAAATTAATAACACCAGCTTTTTTATCAATAGTAAACGTAGGATTTATGTTAGCTGTTTCTGTATTTAAACCGTATCGAGCTCCAATTTGAGAGTTATATACATCACCATCACAATCAATACAATTACCGTTTTCGTCAAGTGCATTGTTTTGATTTAAATATATACTATTTAAAGCACCACTTTTTCTTGAAGCATCTAAAGTAGATTCATCTATGTTTACTGCGTCTGCAGCATCGTATGTAAAAGTAGAGCTAGCAGTTTGTATATAAGAAGTTGCTGATTGAACTTGAATATTTTCCACCAAATCCCTTAAAGTATTATTTTCAAACATTGAAAGTTTTACCCAATTAACAAAATCAGAAGGCAAAACAAATCTTAAATCATCATAAACTTTTAATTCTAAAGATTTAATTTCTTTAAAGGCGTCGTAGTTTAATTCTTGTATACCTCTTTTTGCATGAAACAATATTTGATATCTATTTAGATTGTTAAGTATTTCATGGTTTCCACTATACATTAATTGGAAATTAGTCATTATATCATTTAATGATACGTATTGGTAATTACCCCAATTAGCATCCGTTGGATTAACACTGTCATTAGTATAATATTTTTTTTGAGTTATATAAGCCATAATTAAGTATTAGTTTGATTAATGTTATCTTCTTCCATTTGTCCAAACTGAAACACATCTGCTTCACGAATAGAAACTCCTGCGTATTGTAGAATTTTAGCTACTAAATTATTTGAATCATCAAGAGGTAATTCAAAATCTTGAAAATCAGTTTGAGTTTGGTCAAACAAAGGTTCTCCGTTATATAGCGTTACATAAGTCCATTTAGGGTCTTGAGGATATCTAACGTATACCGCTTGAATATCTGTTGCGCCACTATAAGATGAAGGAAAAATAGTAATTAAATTTCCTTGCTCGGTATATGCAGGATAGTTAGGCGAAGGAGCGGCAAGCATAGAGCTTGTAAGGAGGTTTATTTTATTGTGACTAACTTTTTCCGCTTGTCCTTGATAAATATTATTTGAAAAACAATTTATGCTGTTAATCAAATAATAATCAAATCCTGTCGTAGCAGCTGAAGGTAAATTAAAAATGTTACCTGCGCTTTGTGTTAAGGTTGAGGTTAAAGAAAATGTGTCAATCACTTCTTCGTAACCAAGTTTTATATCAGCATAACCTGTCCCTGAAATTCTTGCATTTTCCTCGTTTATTTGCTGATTATAATTTATAAAATATTCGTCAAAAATATCTAACTGAGCTTGTTTAGCAAATAAATTGAAATCACTAGGAGATATATATCCATAGTTATTCTTATTTATAATTGCAAGTACAGTATTTCTTACTGAATTTATCATTTGAAAATCTTTACACAAAGATACATAAAATAAAAAAGCACCCTGATTTGGGCGCTTCTTCTTATTTTAGT
>JGI24003J15210_10000721_pt1 | contig 14181 bp, 15 predicted proteins | sample LinPmetageLP28_FD_15210 | JGI IMG/M metagenome (IMG submission 15210)
AGCTAGACAAAGACAAAAACTTGCTGGTACAGCTGCTGGAGCTAAACAAGGAAGTAGAAGAGAAGCATTAGCAAGAGCTAGAGCTAGACAAAGAGCTAAAGTATTAAGAGGTGTACCTAAAGTTGGTGATCCAAGAACAAGAGGACAAATGAGTAATTTTTTAAAAGAACTAAGACAGATGAGTCCTACTATGAAAAGAGCACATAAAGCAGCACAAAAAAAAGCTAGACAACAAACAGCTAAACGTGGAGGAAGAAGCCCGATGAGTGTTGCATTAGGAAACTTAAGAAAAAAGAAAACATAATGGCATGTGCTTGTGGAAATGAAGACTGCAAATGCAGTTCAACAGATTTAATACCTGATAAAATGGGTTATCAAATAAATAAAAGAAGAATGGCATGGGTATTGATTTATCTTATGGCTATAACAACAGTACTAACTCTAGCTTTTCCAGACAGACTTGCAGAAGCAGAGAGTATCCTTATGACACAATATATAAGTATGTGTGGCTTAGTAGGAGCTTACTTTGGTTTTAGTGCATTAAGTGGTAAGAAATGAAAGAAAAAGATGAAATAGCTGTAGGAAAAGCTATATATTCATGGGCAGCAGGAAAATCAAGACCTAGTGATGTTCATAAAAAACTTAGAGGTTTAGGATATAAAACAGATTTAAGAGGAATTATTAGTGGTGAAGCACCTGTGTGGAAAATAGACGGTGGAAAAATAAATTATATTTCTTTTAGTAAAGGTGGAGTTGTAAAAAGAAAATGATTGAAGCAAATGGATGGGATAATCACGAAGATACATTTGAAGAAGCATTAAGAAGAGAGTTATTAACTGCAAGAGGTACAATTTTTTTATTACAGGAAGATATTAAAAAATTAACTGAAGCATATTATACTGTATTAAAAGAAAATGAAAAACTAAAAAGGAAACACTAATGGAATTTTTTGTAGATAGACTAAGAGAGGAATTAAAGATAGATGAAGGATGTAAATATGAAGTATACCTTGACCACCTTGGACTACCTACATTTGGTATCGGACATCTTATTACTGAAAAAGACCCTGAACACCAAATGGGTATCGGCACACCGATTGATGAAATACGAGTCAACGAAGCGTTTGAACAAGACATTCAAGTAACTACAGACGAGTGTAAGATACTATTTGTAGATTGGAGTAATCTTCCTGAAGAAGTAAAACTAATAACAGCTAACATGATGTTTAATATGGGTAGACCGAGATTATCTAAATTTAAAAAGATGATACAGGCTATTAGAGTTGCAGATTGGGTAGAAGCAGCAGAGCAAATGAGACAAAGTAGATGGCACAAACAAGTAACAAACAGAGCAGACAGATTAATCAGCCGAATGAAAGCGATCAACTTGAGTTAAAAAAACAAGAACAAAGAAAAGAACATATTAGAAATTTAATAAAGTTATTTAATACTATTAAAGAAAGAAAGTTTACAAAACATGGCTAGAAAATTAACTGAGAGACAGCAGAAGTTTATTGATGCATTGTTTGCAGAAGCAAATGGCAATATTAAAGATGCTAAAATTATTGCAGGGTATTCACCTAATACTAATAATAATGAAATTATTACATCATTAAAGGATGAGATACTAGATGCTACACAAACTTATATGGCAGGAAACGCTCCTAAGGCTGCTGTGGCTATGGTAACAGGTATAGATGACCCTACACAGCTAGGCATACGTGATAAGATGTCTGCAGCTAAAGAATTACTAGATAGGACAGGTTTAATAAAGACAGAGAAAGTACAAGTAGAAGCATCAGGTGGTGTTATGCTTATGCCTATAAAAAAACCTGCAGAGGATGATGACTAGAAGTTTAGGTAAGTGGGAATTACCACAACCAACAGATATTAAGGAAGAGAATGAATGGATTTCTATTCCACGAATAGCTAGAACAATTCCTTTTGGTTATGTTAAAGATGAAAATGATCCATACATATTAAATCCTGTAGAAAAAGAATTAGATAAATTAGAAATTGCAAGAATTTATATAAAACAGTATTCTTACAGGGAAGTCGCTAATTGGCTTACAACACAAACAGGCAGGTATATATCACACGTAGGATTAAGAAAAAGATTACAGCATGAGCAGAAACGTAAGAACACAGTTAGAAGCCTACGCAAGTGGGCAGAGTATGCAGAAAAGGCGATCTCCAAAGCGAAAGAAATCGAAGAAACTAGAACAGGAGCAAAAGCCTACGCTAACGGATAACATAGTAGAAGAAGTAGAACCTGCTGTTACCGAAGAAAGAAATGTAGTATTTGCACCTAATAAAGGACCTCAAACAGAGTTTCTTGCTGCTAGTGAAAGAGAAGTTTTATATGGAGGTTCAGCAGGTGGTGGCAAATCATTTGCTATGTTAGCAGACCCACTACGTTATATGGGTCATTCACAATTTAGTGGATTATTATTAAGACATACTACAGAAGAACTTAGAGAACTAATATTTAAATCTCAAGAATTATATCCAAAAGTATGGAAGGGTATAAAGTGGTATGAAAGAAAGATGCAATGGGTAGCACCGTCAGGTGCAAGACTTTGGATGTCTTACCTTGATAGAGATGAAGATGTAATGCGTTATCAAGGTTTAGCATTTAGTTGGATAGGCTTTGATGAATTAACACAATGGGGAAGTCCTTTTGCTTGGAACTATATGCGTTCTAGATTACGTTCTACAGCAGCTGACTTACCTATATTTATGAGAGCTACAACTAACCCGGGTGGTATAGGGCATCATTGGGTTAAGAAAATGTTTATAGATAGAGCACCTTATGGAAACTCATTTGATGCAACAGATATTGAAACAAACGAAGTCCTTAAATACCCAGCAGGACATTCTAAAGCAGGAAAATCTTTATTCAAACGGAGATTTATTCCTGCAAGATTATCTGACAATCCATACCTCTCAGAAAGTGGTGACTATGAAGCAATGCTACTTTCCCTTCCTGAACAACAAAGAAGACAACTCTTGGAAGGTGATTGGGATATTAAAGAAGGTGCCGCTTTTACAGAGTTTAATAGGGATATACATGTTGTTGAACCTTTTAGTATCCCTAGCAATTGGGTTAAGTTTAGGGCTTGTGATTATGGTTATGGATCATATTCTGGAGTTATTTGGTTTGCTGTATCGCCTAGTGAACAGCTTGTTGTCTACCGTGAACTCTACGTATCAAAAGTATTAGCAACAGATTTAGCTGATATGGTTTTAGAACTAGAAGCTGAAGATGGTAATATTAAGTATGGGGTATTAGACTCAAGTTTATGGCACAAACGAGGTGATACAGGACCTTCTTTAGCAGAACAAATGATTATGCGAGGTTGTAGATGGAGACCGTCAGATAGGAGTAAAGGTTCTCGTGTATCAGGTAAGAACGAAGTACATAGAAGATTACAAATAGATGAGTTTACAGAAGAACCAAGAATGATATTTTTTAACACTTGCGTTAATTTAGTATCACAAATACCTGCAATACCTTTAGATAAAAAAAATCCAGAGGATGTAGATACAAAATCAGAAGATCACTTATATGATGCATTAAGATATGGCATTATGTCAAGACCTAGATTTAGTATATTTGATTACGATCCAAGAGGAAGACCATCAACAGGAATGCCTGTAGCTGATTCTACATTTGGATATTAAGGAAAAAACATGGCTGAAGAAGAAATTATGATTGAAGATGATGCTATTGCTCTAGAAGACGGTGAGTCATTTGATGAGGATGGTGCAGGTATAATACCATTTATAATGGAAAAGTATACTCGTGCTGATAAGTATAGAGAAAATGACGAAACTAGATGGCTACGTTCTTATAGAAATTATAGAGGTGTGTATGGACAAGATGTACAATTTACTGAAGCTGAAAAATCTAGAGTATTTATAAAAGTAACTAAAACAAAAACATTAGCAGCATACGGTTCAATCGTAGATGTTCTATTTGCTAGTAATAAATTTCCATTGAGTATTGAACCTACAGAGTTACCTGAAGGTGTTGTAGCAGATGTAAACTTTGATCCTAAAGAACCTAATGAACTTAGTGAACCTGAAGATTTACAGTCTCCGTATGGATATGCTGATGATGGTAAAAAATTACCTGCAGGTGCTACTGAAAGAAGTTTAAAAGAACAACTAGGTCCTTTAAAAGAAAAATTATCAGATATAGAGGGTTTAAAAAAGGGTGCAGGTACAACACCAACATCTGTTACTTTTAGTCCTGCTATGGTTGCAGCAAAAAGTATGGAAAAGAAAATACACGATCAATTACAAGAGTCAGGTGCTAATAAGCATTTAAGAAGTACATCATTTGAAATGGCATTGTTTGGTACAGGTGTAATGAAAGGACCTTTTGCAGTTGACAAAGAGTATCCTAATTGGGATGATGAAGGTAACTATAGTCCTATATTTAAAACTGTACCACAAGTAAGTCATGTATCTGTATGGAATTTTTATCCCGATCCTGATGCAAATAGCATGGATGAAGCAACGTATGTAATTGAAAGACATAAAATGTCTAGAAGTCAATTGCGTAGTTTAAAAAGAAGACCTCATTTTAGAGACAGTGTAATTGAAGAAGCTATAGATATAGGTGAAAATTACACAAAAGAATCTTGGGAAGATGATCTATCTGACTATGCACCTGAACATGGTGTAGAAAGATATCAAGTACTAGAGTATTGGGGTATGTGTGATACAAGTATGCTTGAAGAACAGGAAGTAGAAATTCCAAAAGAACTACAAGATTTTGATGAATTACAAGTTAATGCATGGGTATGTAATGGTAAACTTCTTAGAATGGTACTTAATCCTTTTAAACCTGCTAAGATACCTTATGTAGCTGCACCATATGAACTTAATCCTTATTCTTTTTTTGGTGTAGGTATTGCAGAAAATATGGATGATACACAAACATTAATGAATGGTTTTATGAGAATGGCTGTTGACAATGCTGTATTATCTGGTAATATGCTAATAGAAGTAGATGAAACTAATTTAGTTCCGGGACAAGACTTATCAGTATATCCGGGAAAGATATTTAGAAGACAGGGTGGNGCNCCGGGTCAAGCTATNTTTGGCACTAAGTTTCCAAACGTATCAAATGAAAATTTACAATTGTTTGATAAGGCAAGACAACTTGCCGATGAATCAACAGGTCTTCCTTCATTTGCACATGGACAGACAGGTGTAACAGGTGTAGGTAGAACAGCTAGTGGTATATCTATGTTAATGAATGCTGCAAGTGGCAGTATAAAAACTGTTATAAAAAATGTAGACGATTACTTACTTAGACCTTTAGGTGAAGGTTTATTTAGNTTTAATATGCAGTTTGATTATGATTCTAAAATAAAAGGTGATTTAGAAGTTAAAGCTAGAGGTACTGAAAGTCTTATGGCTAATGAAGTAAGAAGCCAAAGACTAATGCAATTTTTACAGGTTGCAAGTAATCCTGCTCTTGCACCTTTTGCTAAGTTTCAATATGTTATCAGAGAGATTGCAAAATCATTAGACCTTGATCCTGATAAAGTAACAAACAATATGAATGATGCTGCTATTCAAGCAGAACTAATGAAAAGTTTTCAACAACCTTCACAGCAACAAGGACAACCACAACAAGCACCTGCAGGAGCAGATGTAGCTGATCCAACAGGAGCAGGTGGTGGAACAATAGGAACAGGACAAGCACCTATTCCGGGAGAACAAGGATTTACAGGAGTACCTCAAGAAAGTGGACAAACAAATACTCAGCCGAATGAAGCCGTTGGTGAACAACAACCACCAATGGGAAGCGTTCAATAACTATATAGATATGTTAATTCAAAAACAACATAAAGCATTAGAACAAACAGATAATAACATTTTAATGTATAGATCACAAGGTGCTATAGCAGCCTTACGTAGACTTAAATTATTAAGAGATGAGGTAAATGGTCAGTCCGTCACAAGAACAAATTCGTGAACAGTTAAATAAACTTCTACCTGAGTATGCTCCAAGTGGCAAATTTGCAAGAGGAGAACAGGGTTCTTTTAAAGATTTTGCTAAAGAACAAGCAAAAGGAATGAAAAAAGCAGGTATTGGGGTTGCTGTAGGCACAGCAGCTATACCTTTTGATTTATTAGAATTAAATAAACTTGTAAATGATTTAGCAATAAACTATGGTTCAAAAAACATATCTGCTATTGCAACATCTGTACAACCACAGATAGATTTTTTACAACAAAAATTTGGTAGGGCTAAATTTGATCAAATGTTAAATTCAATAGGTATACCTTCAGATTCTAGTGATCCTGCACAAATGACAGGAGAAATAATTAGTGGGCTTATTTCAGGTAAGGCATTAGTTAAGGGATTACAAACAGGAATAAAAAAATCTTTGCCAAAAGAAAAAGTTAATGTACCTAAATCTAAACAAGTATACAAAGAACCTTTAAAATTTCCTAAATCTCAATTAGAAGTTACTAGAGAAACAGTTCCAGCTTTAAAAGCAGCAGATATAGAAAACTTAGATGCAACAACAAAAAAAGTTTTTAGTACAGTATTCACTACAGGAAAACCTGCTACAGATTATTTTAAAGATTTATTTAACACAAATACATATGAAGCGAGAGAATATTTATCAGAATTATTATATAGCACAACTTTTGGTGGAAAAAAAGAATTTGGTATGTATAATGTAGTATCAGAAAATAGGTTAAATAAAGTTAAAAAAAATATATATAATCTAACTCAAAAAAAATTAGAAGCATACCCTGAAAAAATGATTGTATACAGAACAGGAAGTTTAGACCCTAAAAATTTAAAAAAATATGATATAGATGCAAGTGATATACCAACATCTTTTACTTTAAATCCAGACTTTGATCCAAAAAGTTTACCTTGGAATCGACGTCAAAATTACCCACCTTTAGAAAAATATGAAGTAAATAAAAAAGACATATTAGCAAGTGCAGATTTAAATGAAGGTAATTTTGAAGATGAAATAATTATTAGACCAAAAGATGTAACATTAAAACCTACAACAACATATACAAAAAATGTATATCATTTAGGTAAAGGAGAAATAGAAGGGAATAAGTTTAATTTAATGGGTGAAAGTGATTTTGGTATTCATGTAGGCACAAAAGGACAAGCAGATTCTATGAATAAAATGAAGTATGGAGTAGTAGAACCTACAATGAAACCTACTTTAACAGTTGACGGACTTGAACTAAAAGCTGAAGGACAAAGAACTTTTCCTTTTAAGATTGCAGATAATTTAAAACCTGCTCGTATTCCTGATGTAGGAATATTTAATAAACCTCATTTGTGGATTGGAGAATTAACAGTTGCATCAAACGATAAAGCTGGAATGAATTTTATGACACAAACAGCCGAAGCAATGATAGATTTAAAAAATAGACCTAGAGTAGAATATGAAGGTGTTACATATTTTATGTCTGATGCAGCAAAAGAAATGGATGTAAAAAATTACAATCCAAAATTAAATCAATCTATGGTAAGAGAAGAGATAGATGAAAAATTGTGGAAAGATTTAGTGCTTAGTGCATTAAAAGAACAAACTAGGCGTAAAAAAAATAGAGTTATTAATCCTGAAGATAAAAAAGTGTGGTTTAATAAAATAAAAGAGGTAGCAAATAAAAATGGATATGATTCTTATATATATAAAAATACAAGAGAACAAGATCAATTAGATATGAATGCAGATAGCTATATGCTATTAGAACAAGATCAACTTAAATATAAATTTAGTAAAACAAAAACAAAAGGTGATCCTAGATTAGACAGATACAAAGGTGGTATGATATGAGTTTACAACAACAAATGAGCCTATTTCAAGAGGGTGGATTAGAACAAGATGGTGGAACAGTTGATCCTGTATCAGGCAACGAAGTACCTGTAGGTTCTGCACAAGAAGAAGTTAGAGACGATATACCTGCACAATTAAGTGAAGGCGAATTTGTCTTTCCTGCAGATGTGGTTAGGTTTATAGGTTTAGAAAAACTTATGATGATGAGACAGGAAGCCAAAGCAGGTCTTAAACGTATGGAAGAGATGGGTCAGATGGGTAACTCAGAAGAAGCTACAATGCCTGATGATATGCCTTTTACTATGGATGACTTAGATATGGAAGATGATCCACAGGAAATGGCACAGGGTGGTGTAATGGCTGCTAATGGTGTGTTTACACAGCCATCTAAGTTTCAACGTACACCAATTGTAGAAAGTGCACAACAACCTGCAAATCAACCTATGGCAGACGAACAGGCTACATTTTATGGTGCACCTACACAAACTACTGAACAACAACCTATTGCATCATTTGAAGATTTGTTTGGTGGTGATGTATCTTATGGTTATGATGAATTACGTAAGTATGTAGGACCTAATGGCGAAATAGAATATATAGCATTTAAAGGTGGAGAACCATTACCTGCATATACACAAAAATTAAAAGAACTAACCGATAAAGGTTTTACATATGAAGACCCTACAAAAGTAGAGGAAGACCCTACAGACGTAAGAGTAGATACAGCACAAGTTACACAAAAAGAAGATAGAGAAGGTGATTCAACTTCTTTTCAAAATATGCAACAAAGAGAAAATAACATACAAGAAAGTTATAGAAATGCTATTCGAAAAGTTATGGAAGATAATAAAGAAATGAGTGCTAAAGAAGCTGTTCAATTTATTAAAGATGGTAACTATACAGTAATGGGTAAAAAAGTTCCGGGATTTTTATTTCCTGATATTAAATTAGCTAATCAAAGTAGAAATCAAAAAGGATTTATACCTTTTAGTTTAGAAGAAGCTGCAAAACAAGTACAACAACAAATAACTAGTGCAGAACAATTTAATGAACAAGATTTTGTAGATGGTGTAACTGATTCACCTGTTGAAGGCACAATATACAGAAGAACTCTTCCGGGCACATTACCGGGAAGTTTTACTCTTGATTCTTCTCCTTTTAAAAGTTTAGACGGTAGTACAATAGGTTCAAATGTAAATACTAGTGTTTCAGGAGGATTACCACCTGCAGACCAAGTACAAAAAGAATTAGCTGCAGATGACAAACCTTTTGATGAAGGACCTCCGTCATTATCAGATAAACCTATACAAATTCCTGATCTTAACTTTGTAAATAAACCTGATAAAACAGGTGAGGTTGAAGAAACTATAGAAGAGTTTAAAAATAAAATGGGTCAAGGTATTCAAGACCCTTCTCAAATTAAACAAACACAAAAAATTCAAGAAGAAGCTATAAAAAAAGCTGCACAAAAAGCTATGCAAGACATCCAAAATGCTAGAAAAGATGAAATAGAAAAAAATCAAGCAAAAGCTAGACAAGAAACAGCTAGAGAAAAAATGCAAAAACAAACACCTTATAAAAGTGGTGGTAGATTTGGAGGTTTTAAAGCAGGTGGTATAGCATCTAAAAAACCTAAGAAGAAAAAAGTTATGAAGCGTGGTGGGTTAGCTTCTAAAAAATAACCTACATTAATGGCTACTTATCCCCCAACTAATTGGCTACGATAACCCCTAAGGAGAAAAATATGTCAGAGAAAGTAATGACAAAGGAAGCAACACCTAAAAAAGCTGCATTTATGAGTAAACCCTACTCACAAGAAGAAAAAAGAGAAAAAGAAGAAGCTGAATTAAAACAGCTAATAGAAGAACAGAAAAAAGATAATGATTCAGAAACAGTAGAAGCAGAAGAAAAAGAAGAAGAACCTACTAATGCTGAAGAAAAAACTTTTAAGAAAAGATATGGTGATTTAAGAAGACATGTTCAACAAAAAGAACAAGACTTTCAAAAACAGATTGATACTTTAAAAAGTCAATTATCTGAATCGACAAAACAAAATATTAAATTACCTAAGTCAGATGAAGATATAGAAACATGGGCAAAAGAATATCCTGATGTAGCTGCTATCGTTGAAACTATTGCAACTAAAAAAGCAATGGAACAAGCTAAAACTCTTGAAGATAGAATGCTTAGTATAAACGAAATGCAGAATACAGCAGTAAAAGAAAAAGCTGAAGTTGAGTTACTGCGTTTTCATCCTGATTTTAATACTATTAGAGATAGTGATGTTTTTCACGAGTGGGCAGAAGAACAACCTAAATGGGTTCAAGATGCTTTGTATGATAACGACAATGATGCAAGGTCAGCAGCAAGAGCAATAGATTTATATAAGTCTGATAAAGGTATTACAAAAAAAGTAGAACCTACAAATGAAGCTGCAAAAAGTGTTAATCCAAAAGCTGAAAGATCAGAACCTGCTATAAAAGATACAAAAGGTGTATTTAAAGAATCTCAAGTAGAAAAAATGTCTGCTCAACAGTATGAAAAAAATGCAGACGCAATAATGGAATCTATAAGAAGTGGTAGGTTTGTATATGATGTATCTGGTTCAGCAAGGTAGGAGCAGAGCATGGCACATCAAAGTAAAATATATACTCCTAAAAAAGATGAGGAATACATAGCACCTTTTGGTCCTGTAATGGGTTATAAAAAAATGACTCCTGCTTTCTTACGAAAGATGAATGAGTTAATGAACCCTGATTTAGAAGATTGGTCTGATAAACTTGTAGGTAAAGTAAAACAAGAATTAAAGTTTACTAAAGAAATAGAACAACTATGGCATAATGAGTTTGCACATTTTATAGGTAGATTTCATAACTATGTTGAATACAGACATTCTTTTGGAGAAACTAAACTAGATATTGAAAACTTTAATCATGGAATACAAATAGCTTCAGGATGGTTTGTAAGGCAATTTGAGAATGAATACAACCCCTTACACATTCACACAGGTGCTAGAATGTCCTGTGTAGGTTATCTAAAGTTACCTAAAGGTATAGAGAAAGAGTGGGAAGAAGATTATAAAGACCATCATCCTGCAAATGGGCATATACAATTTGCTCATGGTACATCTTCAGGATACAACCAAACAAATTTTATGGTTAAACCAAAAGTAGGAGATTTTTATATATTTCCTGCAGAATTATTTCATTGTGTTTATCCATTTAAGACTAAAGGAGAAAGACGTTCCTTTAGTGTAAACTTTACTTTTGTTGAAGTTCCAAAAGAAACTGTTGACAAACAGTAATTTATGAGTATAACTATAATATATAATATAAGTATAGCCCACAAATATGTGAATACCTATACTTATAATTTCGCAAACAACAAAAAGTTTTAAAGAGTACCTGATAAACTTAGCCCAAAGACTACAGTAATGTACAATCTGTACAATTTGCACCTAACGTAAGTCAGCCCTGTTATTACATTTGTATGTTCGCATCTGTATACTATGCTTAAAATATAGGAGATATAAAATGGCATTTTCTACTGCGACAGGTTATGGTAACCTTCCTAATGGAAATTTTAGCCCAGTTATTTACAGCAAACAGGTGCAACTTGCATTTCGCAAGTCATCAGTCGTTGAAGCAATCACTAATTCTGATTACTTTGGCGAAATTGCTAACATGGGTGATTCCGTTAAGGTTATTAAAGAACCTGAAATTACAGTTAAGGCTTATACAAGAGGTACAGCAATTACACCTCAAGACCTTGACGATGAAGAGTTCAGCCTAACAATTGACAAAGCTAATTACTTTGCATTTAAGGTTGACGATATTGAAGAAGCACATTCACATGTTAACTTTCAACAGTTAGCTAGTGATAGAGCTGCTTATAGGCTATCTGATCAATTTGACCAAGATGTTCTTGGTTACTTATCAGGTTTTAAACAAGCATCACTTCACAGTGCTGCGAGTGCTGTTAACACAACAGTAAATGGTGCTAAGGCTGTATCTACAGCTTCTAGTGGTTCTAACTTAGTTGGAGCAGAATTATTGACTTCAATGTCACTTGATTCCTCTGATTTTACACAGAGTAATGGTACTGCAGGTACTGCAAACCAAGCTATTGGACTTGAGCCAAGAGCAGGTGGAGCAACTGCTGCTAAAAGTGGAACAACTGGTAATGCATTTCCATTACAAGTTATAGCACGTATGTCTAGACTATTAGACCAACAAAATGTTGACACATCAAGTAGGTGGTTAGTTCTTGATCCAGTTTTTATCGAAATGTTAAAAGATGAAGACTCAAGACTTCTAAACTCAGACTTTGGTGGAGATGCAGGTGGTTTGAAAAATGGTCTTGTTTTAAGTAATTTACATGGTTTTAAAGTATATACATCTAACAACCTTCCGTCACTAGGCACAGGTCCTGCGACAACAGGTGGTCAGAATGCTTCAAACTTTGGTATTATTGTAGCAGGTCATTCTTCAGCTATAGCTACTGCTGAACAAATTAATAAGACAGAAACTTACAGAGACCCTGACAGTTTCGCTGATATTGTTCGTGGTATGCATTTGTATGGCAGAAAGATACTTCGACCTGAAGCTATCGTGACTGCTGCGTATTGTTTAGCGTAAGGGAGATTAGATTATGGCATTAGGAGCACAAACAACTTCTACAGTTAACGCTTACGGCAGAGCTGGTAAAGCAGGTCTACCGGGTCAACCTTTTATGATTGAAGGTGTGTTAGACTTTGCTGAAGCAACTACCGATAAAGGTACTGCTCTTGCAGCTAACGATGTTATTCCGGGATTAACTATTCCTGCAAATCACTTAATACTACATGCAGGTTTGGAAGTTCTAACAGCACACGCAGGTACATCATCTAATACTGATTTTGATTTCGGTATTACAGGTGGAGACCTCGACAACTTTGTTGATGGTTTTGACTTTGATGGTGCATCAGTTGGTGACTTTGCTGCGTCTGCCGAAGGTGGACCAGTAATGGTTGGAGCAACGGATACTATTGACCTCGAAGTTCAAGCAATGACAGGTACAACTACAGGAGGCTCATTAAGAATGTTTGCTATCCTTGTAGACTGCACAAGTCAAAGTGCTACGGATTTCGGAGCAAATGAAGTAGACAGAGATACATTAGCGTAACTCAACTATAACTAAGGGGGCAGGGCAACTTGCCCTCTTAACTTACTTTTTTCTTGACAGCTATACATAAAGCTGTTATAATACATTTAGGATAGGATATGGCTGAAAGTTTTCTCACACACACGAATAGAGTAATTGCACGATTAAATGAAGTAGCATTAACGTCTGCTAATTTTTCGTCTGCTAGAGGTATTCAAGTACAGTGTCAGAACGCAGTTAATGAAGCTATTCGATATGTAAATCAAAAAGAATTTCAGTACCCTTTTAATCACTCAACTAAAACACAAACATTAACAGCAGGTACTATTAAATATAGCATACCTACAGATGCTAAAACTGTAGATTATAACACATTTAGATTAGTTAAAGATAGTGACTTAGGTACAAGTGGTGGAAGATTAAGGATACTAAATTATAATGATTATGTAAATTCTTATATTACACAAGAAGATGAAGTAGAAACCACAACACTAAGTCAATCACATACAGATTCAATTACTACAATTACTGTTGCAAGTACTACAGGCTTTGCTAGTGCAGGTACATTATTTGTAGGTAACGAACAGATAACCTACACAGAAATAGGCTCGTCTACGACCTTTACAGGAGCAACTAGAGGTGCAAATGGAACAACAGAATCTGCTCACGATAGTGGAGTACAAGTAGCACAATTTGATCACGGTGGTATACCTCAATTTATAGTCAGAACTCCTGATAATAATTATCTTTTACATTCTTTTCCAAACAAATCTTTTACAATTAAATACGACTATTTTACATTTCCTACTGATATGTCGGCACATAGTGATACAACATCTATACCTGACAGATTTGCACCTATAATAGCAGATGGTGCAACAGCATTTGTGTATCAGTATAGAGGTGAAACATCACAGTATCAATTAAACATGCAAAGATTTGAACAAGGTATAAAAAATATGCAAACATTACTAGTAAATAGATTTGATTATATAAGGTCTACATACATACCTAGATCAGGTTATTTAACAGGAGCAGATACACCACTAAGGATAACTTAATATGCCTGATCAATCGCAAACAACTCCTTCAGCATTTGTGTGTGAAGGTGGTTTAGTTAAAAGTCGTTCTACATTTATTATGCAACCGGGACAGGCTTTAGAGTTACAAAACTTTGAACCTGATATTGAAGGTGG
>JGI24003J15210_10000722_pt1 | contig 14178 bp, 23 predicted proteins | sample LinPmetageLP28_FD_15210 | JGI IMG/M metagenome (IMG submission 15210)
GTCATAATGTGTTGTACATATTTATTAAATACTATTATGTTCATAGAAACGCTCAGGACCATGAGATTGTACGAACGCCAGAGTAAATTGGGGGTTTATCACACCTTCCACAGGAAAAACACCATATACGTATTCAAGTGTGACTCTTGTGGCATCACTTTTCTAAGGCCCAAGGCTCAGGTGGATCCAGATAGGGCTTCAAACGATTACAAGCACGTGTGTTCATATTGTGATACCAAGAAGTACGCACAGAAAGTTGGTGTGAAGATGAGGAAGATATACCAGCTGGACGCCAGTTCTACCACGAAGACCTTATAGTCTCATCCATTTGATATCATCACGTTGGCCGTCCACCCATCTGCGTAGGTCAGCATATATGCCGGTCTTGATGTTTGGTTGGTCGAAGTACCATCTCAGGAATGAGTTTCCAAGAATATATTCCTTACGATTGATGAAATGGAAATTGGTGTCTGGGTGTTTGCGGATTATCTGTCTCAACTGGTACATCCACTCGTACTTGAGATATGCCTTCATGCTCATGCGTGACGGATAGTTCATGGTGTTCTTGTACATGTTGTTCTGCTGTCTGCTGGGAGTGTCCCTCTCCCACTGCCTTGATCCCAGTATGTCGAACGCCAACATGACCACATTCTTTATTCCTGACTCGGCCGCCATCAACACAGCACTCATTCCAGATCCTCGATTTAATGAGAAGTCTATGGTCCTTATTGCGTTGCCTTTCTTGATGTCACCACCCCTCCACATCCTGTACAGTTTGAGATTATCGGGTGTGTCTGTTTCCTTGTCTCCGTCACACAGGTAGTTCCATGGACTGATGTCTTCTGGTCCGTGTATCTTTAAATTTGGTCTGTTATGATCATGCCATGCTTTAAGTTCTTCGTACATGGGTTGATTCACCGCGACTATGTGATCACACAGTTCCGGGTTGTCTCTGTATATGGCATTGCACCCATATATTATACCTTTGCTTTTTAGATCTTGTATTGGAAAAATTGGTCTGCTCTCACCGTTGCCTATTACGAATGCGGTGTCCATTAAACCCCGAATGATTCTCCACAGCCACATGAACTTGAGCTGTTGGGATTTGATATTTCAAACTGCGAGCCAAAGGTCTCTTCTATCCAATCAATTTTGGTACCCGCTACGTACATCATGGAAGTCTCATCCACAACGAACCTACCAGTGTGCCAGTCTTCTATGTGATCGCCACCGCCTACAGATTCTTTAGTGTCTGCAAAACCCCAGTCGTATTTGAATCCTGCACAACCACCACCTAGCACTGCTAGGCTGACCGCATACTTGCCTGGGTTCTTTTCCAGTAATCTTTCGATCTGTTGCTTTGCTTCGTCTGTTATTTGAAATAAGCTCATACTATTAATTATCTACTTCTGTCACCCATGTTTGCTAAACCTATTGCCAGAAAGAATGCTGTTGCTTCTTTGTTGTCTTCAAAACTCATGTAACTGTTTTGTTCTTCCCAATTATGTACAAGTGGATTGTAGAGATCTGTCTGCTCGAACCACCAACCCCATTTGCTCTTACAATGTGTCTGGCACCACTCTATACACTCTCCTGATATGCCGTTTGAATGCATGTCAACATCGTATTCGAATCTACATTCGTAGCCACAGTCATTGGGTATATCGTCCAAAGCACTATGCATGGACTTGACTTTTACTTTTCCAAATTTTTTATTCATTAGTTTGTATAATAGCCTACTCCGTACTGTTTGTCTACAACTTCTTTGCCACATTTCTGAGAACATTCCACAAAAGGATTCTTGGTAAAACTTTCAAACAGTTTCTGCCATACATCATCGTTCAGTATCTCTTCTATAGATCTATTTCCCTTTGCATTCACTAGATGCTTGTTCTTTACGAAGAAACTGTCTTCCCAATCGATCGTCTTTCCTTTGTGTTCAAGACTTTTGTATGGGAAACTAGTCCAACTGCATGGGAAAATAGTTCCTTCCGCATTCATGTACATTCCTCTGTTACCGATAAGGCACATGGGAATGATGTCTCCTGTGAACTGTTTCTTTACTTCTAGGAATTTTTTGTAATTAGTTTTTAAGTATGTCAGTCTCATCGGTATCCTTCCTGACAGATGTTGTATATGTCTTTCGTATCGGTGCGTCTTGCTGATGTACTTGCTACTTGGTTCTAAAGGATCTGTTTCTCCACCATATGCTTCACCATACTTGGAGCCAAACTTTGTGCTGTAAGTCAACTGTAAGTCATCACAACCTTGTTGTGTTGCCAATTGCTTGATGTATTCTAGGTGATCTTCGTTGAATTTGAAAACAATAGTTGCCCAGTTCACGAACATATCACTTTCGTCAGCACATATTTTCATGCCTGTCATGGTACTGTCCCAATTACTGTTTACCCTGTACATGTCGTTGGACTTTTGATCGTAACCATCCACACTGAAATTGATGGAGTCGTGTTTGTTTGACACAGCGGCAAATTCCTTCCACCATTTCTCTGTCTTGTAACCTCCATTGGTTATCGTGAATATCTGTATTTCTGGATTGTATGATTTTATGTAATCTATTATTGCAACGTAGTCTTTGGCATATATGGGATCACCAACATCACCACACATTGTGAAACGTTGTGTCTGCCTCAGCATGTCGTGAGTGAACACTCTCTTGAATTCAGCCAGCGATATCTCCTTCTGCATCCAGCTTATGTCAGGGTGTTCTTGCCTAGGGCATCTAGGACATCTTAGACTACATTTAGAACTGGGTTCAATGTGCCAGTGATACAACTGCCAGCCATACCTATTCAACATAGAAGTATATCTCCGGTACATACAATTTGTTATCCAACACAAATTTAATCATGCCAGCAACATCTTGCACAGTCATTTTTTTCCTATTTTGATCAGCAGTTAAATTTGTATCTGTGACCCCAGGATTAACAAGATATGATTTACATTTGTTTGTTTTTAGATTTACGATATCACAGTGTGCTTTTCTTAATTCTCTTTTAAGATCAACGTAATCACTGTATCCGGATCCCGATGGATTGTATGATGCAACTGAACTTCCTATAGACATGATCTTTTTTGCTTGATCTTTCCACTTGTTGAAAAAGAATTTAAGCAGTTTTGTTTGACAATCATTGTCCCATGCATTATTGATAAACACATCACAGTCTTTTAATTTTTCATAGACTGCTTCTACGTTATGTAAGTCACCGTCTATCCTATTAAATTCTACAAATTCATAGGGTAGTCGACATACGGCGTCACCGATACCTGCAGTTGTTCCTGTTATACCTATCTTCATTTCCAATTCTCCGTGACAAAGACGTCACCACATTCCGCAGGATTAGGTTGGCCATGGAATACCGCCACCCTATTGTCACTTATCACTGTCGGGGGTTTACGAAATATCCATTTGCCAGACTTGTCTCTTAACTTTGTGTCCTTGAAGCCAATCAGCTCCCATTTGTATGAACGTATCCAGTCATCAGGCCAGTGTGTTATCTGTTCCTTGCCTGCTTTCATTATCCAGTCCTGGTCTCCCCAATTCTGATTCATAATCCTCTCATGGTTACTCACAAAGTTGGTGTAAAGATGATTCATTGTGCCTGCCTCCCAACGCATACAGCTGGAGTTAGACTGTTGCCAGTCCTTGACCCTGCACCTGTTGAAATCCCTTATGATCATGAATCGGCCAGAATTGTGTGTGAACAGTGGATCTATGTTGTTGTGTATGATGACGTCCAAATCAAAGAACAGTATGTTGCCTTTTAAAGGAAAGTCAGGACCGAACATCCATAACTTGCTCCACCATGTCTTTATCCATGGTTGGTCGGGTAACATTATTGTTTTGATTTCCGGATCTAGATCTGTCCTGTCATCTGTTATGCAGTGGAATTCGAAAGGCACCGTGGTGTGCCTCTTGACCATGTTGTACAGCACATTCGCATACTGTGAAGGATACTTGTTGCCCCATTTAACGCATACTACGTGATTCATAACCTTTTCGTAATCCTTCCATCTGTATTTGTTTCCAGTCTTCACTATCCAAAGTGTATGGGAAATTATTTTTATAGTTTTCATTTCCTATGATCTGGATGTTGCTTATATTTAAATTATCTTTCAATGTGTCATAGATTTTTATGAATGATGTATCTTGGAAAGATGATTGTAAATCGACTTGTCCTAGTTTTATATACCCCAAAGATAACTTAGGATCTTCCCAGTCAAAATTGTTGCCCTGTAGCCATGACTTAAAGCCTTGCATTTCTTTTTTGTGCCATTCTGCATTGCCTTCATGTATAGATTGGCCCCATTCTATATCGAACTCACCTGAATAGTACTTCTGGTGATTAATTTCTGAACATAATGCGTCAGTCATCACAGGTGCGTGTTCATCCCTGAATACTTCGAATAGTGTTTTGCCCACCTGCGACCAGTGTAAGTAGACTCCGCCTAATTCTCTTTTGTATCTATTCTGTTTAAACAATTGAAAATCTTCTTCGTGTAATTCATGCCGAGGTGCATTCAAGAACGTTGTTATCTGTGAAGGACGCATCCATTCGGGCTCTATGATGCTTTTCCTGTATGACAGCACCCAACTTTCTATCTCATGGCAAAGATTGTTAAGTTGTCTTATGGCATATTTTGTTGTAGGGCCTGCCTGCTTGTAGTAAGGAGACAACTTCCATGCAGTGCCTTGCAGTTCCTCAAAATATCTGTGTAGCAGGTTGCAAGCCTCATGTTTTAGATTAAGTCCTGGCTTGCCAGGTCCTAATGGCAGACGAGACGAGTACTGAAAATCATCTGGAACGAAAGGATCTATCCTTTCATATGATGGATTAAAGTCAAAGGAGTTTATTTGTTCTATGTTTTTGTTTAATTCGTGACACAAGAAAGATAGATCTCTGTTTGAACCAGCCCAGCCCAAGAAGCAGAAGTTCTTCTCTAGTATTCTTTTCTGCACTAGATTGTCCTTGAGTGCTTCTATGAATCTTTTACCTAATGCTGTGTCGTATATATCGACCTTGACTTTATTGTTGTCGTACTCGATTATTATTTTTTCAAATAGGAATTTATCCTCTAGAGTAGATGGCACTGTTTGCTCCGTGTTCCATGCATTCCACACTCTCCACCCAACATCTTCCATCAGTCTTGACAGTTATAAGATTATCTGCAAACCTGTAGGCATGTTCGGCAAATTTCTCTGCACCTACTCCGTCAAACATTCTTATNTCTGCAAGATCCAACTTCTCTAGTTCCTTGAACTTCTCGAGATGTGGATCGTTCATGTCCAGTGCAAGTTTGTGATCAAAATGATCCTCNAGCCATGCCTTNAACGGTTTAAGTCCGCCAAAGTCCACTGCCCAGTTCTTGTTGTCAAGTTCCTNGCAACCAAATGTGAATTTGAATGCCAGTGAATATCCGTGTAGCAGATGNCAGTGTGAGTGATCTGCGTTGGGTTGTCTGAACACACAGGCCAGGCCAATGTTGTGTCCGTATGTTTTAGTTGATTGATAAGTCATCTTTTCTCCTGTTATTGATGACTTGCAGAGTGTTTATAGAGGGATGAAAGCCGTTAAGTCCTCTCATTAGTTTAATTTTTTCTTGATATCTTCAAGATCAAATCCTAATTCTTCCGATTTCTGTCTTAGTGTGTCAGTAAGCTCGTTTGGTATATTTAACTCGCCGTCTATGATGCTCTTTAGAAAATGTATCAACACAGAGAATTCTGTTCTTTTAGACACAGTCTCCGGATCAATGCCCTTGTCTTCCATAACATGTAGCATGGCTTCAGTGACATCAATAAGCGTCTCTATACTCTTGCTGTGTTTCTCGAAGTGTGCCATTATACGATGATCTTTGGTTTATCTGGAACGACCACCTTGTTAAACACTTTCTTGTATTCTTCTTGTATCTTTGAGGTAACGACTGATACACATTGTACCTTGTCTTTTGCTATCGTTATTTCTTTATCTTGATCAGCAGTAGAGAAGAATGTACCAAACGCAAGTCCTTGTGGACCTTGCATCAGTGTCAATGCTTTCTTGATTTCAATCGTTGTCTCGGTTTGTGAGTGCAGAGTGGAGATTACCTCTTCACCATGCATTAATTTTAGAGTGATAAGATCTCCATCTTTGTATTTTTCAAACATATTCCTATTATAAACTATCCTACGAGTTTGTCAATGTATTTTTTCAATTCTTTGTCCTGTACGTTGGGTGGTATGTGATTGAAGAAAAATATCTGGTAACTATCCGATCCATATTTCCCTATGCCATGTAAGTCACTGGCTTCCTTGCCGTCCCATTTCATGTACTGTTCCGTCATCTTCCTGATCCTTTTTGATCTCACTTCCCACATGCCCAAGGGTTTCAACATCTTTTGTTGTGTTGCAAGTCGGCCCCTGAGATATTTCTCTGGCGTGGGATACCTGGCGAATAGTTTTGGTAATATTATCTTCACGTGTTTCCTGTATGTGAGATTGAGGCACATCACAGCCACCATGTGTTTCCACTTCTTGTGTGGTCCACGTATCTGCTGTTGCACCATAAGGTCATCGACCATTGTCTTGATCATATTACAATTATATGTGTGATTGTTATTTTGTCAACTGCTTGTTGACCCACTTGGCAAGTCCTTGGTAAGTGTCTTGGAAAACGTTCTTGTTGGTCTTCCACTCCTCAGGCATCTTCCATCCTTCCTCATTGACCACTATCCACCTGCATTCTGAATGTTCGAACAACTTGTTGAATTGGTATATCCAGTAACTGGGATCAACTGGTCTCTTGATGTATGTGTAGCCTGTGCTACCCTTGTAGATGTTGTTGACATTCTCTGGTATTCTCTCTGTGCCAAATCCATACAGATCCATTCCCACGAGGAATATTGCCTTGGGTTTGAAACTCATTCCAACCAGTGCGGCGAACTGCCCTGTGCCCCAGTGGAATGGCTCGTCCTGCCTCTTGTCTCCTTGGTATGGTAATTCGGGAACACACTTCACGTTGGGCCAAAAAGCGAACTGCTTGTACCATCTGTCTCTGGTGAATATTGTTGTGTTTTTACCAACTGTGTTCGCGGCCTCCTGACACATGTGACGATCAGCACACACCACGTATTCTAGGTTATGATCTCGGAACAGTGCGTTGCAACCCACCATGGTGGTGACACTTTTCAAGGGAGTTATATCAAATCCCCTTCTACTCTCACCATTGCCTATAACACTCACAAACTTAGTCATAATGTCCTTTAAACACCCCTTTAAACTGCATTAGAGCGACGTACACGCATGGTAAAAGCTGTCCTGGAGTAGTTGTGTATCCTATTTATTGCCCATGATCAGATGCCACACTGTCTTGTAGTGTTTCCATGCTTTACCAAGTGCAGGATATTTCCTCCTCATCTTGACAGCGTATTCGTCTACCATTTCATCCTCGTCCCTCAGTGTATCCATGTCCTTTGCGTACTGAGATTGTGATACCAATCTTCCCCTGGTACCATCCTTCTTCTGTACATACACAGTCTCGCCACCATCCGGTGATGTAAAAATTTCTTCTTTGTTTTTCTTCAATTTCTTTACCTTTCTCATTGGTGGTGCTCCTTGCTTTGATCATTTATTAACTTACTCAATTCCGGAAATGTTTTTTTATAATCTAAATTTCTGTAACGATCATGTTTGTCACACATATCATGGAAAACTTTGTAGTATTGGCTATCATCAGAATTTTCCAATAACGAGATCCAACTTACTATTTCTTTGTGTTTACTTGTGTGTAGGTGATCTATAATTTTCTTCTTTACAGCATCTGGATACACACTAGGCCGCATATGCATCGGAGAATGTACTCTCCCACAATATGGGGCTGGCAATCCCACTTGTTTGCACCAGTCAAAAAATTCTGACAAATAGTAAATGTTGTATGCACTAACCGTGTGGCTGACGCTTAAACGTACATTATCTAGGTCTCTTTCATAAGATACAAATTTTGTAACATTATCACAGAGCAATGACCACTTTCCAGGATATCGTATGTACTCGTATTGATTTCCTATACCATCTATGCTCAACTGCATGTCTATCTCCTTGAAGTGTGACCATAATTCCCACCACTCATCGCTTGGAAAAAGTTGTGCATTGGTTGTGTAGTGTATACTGATTTCCTTGCTTTGACCGTTGTCTATGTATGTGTTTAATAATTTCTTTTGTTTCTCCACCTCACTAAGGAACGGTTCGCCTCCCGGTATATCGAGATGAATAATATTGGGCATGTGTTTGTAAAGATTTTTATAATTTTCTTCGTTCAGCACTTCAACAGGTGGCACATCTACTCCGTATAAATCTAGATGCTCTTTCCTCCAACGACTACTAGAAGTAGGTCCACAAGTTATACATTTCAGATTACATGTATTTCCAAAGGCGATGCTGGCAGTGATGAATCCTTTTGACTCGTCGTAGTTTTCATATTCTTCCTTCCATCTAATGTAGTCAAGCTGTCTTTTACTTTTGATATTATTTTCTTCTTCTATTTTACAACGTTCACACCCCTTCGGCCATTTGTCATCTAACATCTCTTCCTTAACATTTTTGAGCATGTCACTTTTAAGGTAATCGTCTATGTTGTCATTGACTATGTTGAACTCTTTATCGTAATATTTCGTTTGAAATTTACAACAAGGGGTAATATCGCCTAATGGAGCGATGTCGAGATTAGTCCATGGAATAAGACATTTGGTCATTAGTAATAATTAGTGTGATCTCCAGAGGGTATTGATAATCTTATACCGTTGTGGCCATCTCCCTCGTAGTCGTCTTTGTTCCTGGGAATGAAATGTATGTGTGGCCAGAATATGCTCTGTCCTGCCGCGGCCCCCCTGTTCTGTCCAACGTTGAATCCGTCCATCTTGCCTTCTTCCATCCATTCTTCTCCACAGTAGTAGGCCAGCTTGTATGCTTCTGCTATTGTTTCTGGGTCATTTTTCTTTGGAATGAATAATAGGTGTCCTTTCACAACAGGATACCGGTCTCGGAAGACACCACAGTGTTCGTTCTCGAATATGGGTTCATCGTTACCAACCCACGTGGACTCCTCGTAGTGATTAATCTTTTCCCAGGGCTTCTTGTAGATAGGTTTTTTTGATTGCATTTGTTTCTATTATTCCTATCTTAATATTACTAGAATTTGGCCTGTGTCGCAACCTGATTTGTTCCCAACGTTTGGTTTTTGTTACACTTGGATTGTGTTCATGTATGTTCAACAGGTTGACCAATGCCTTACGAACTTTCTCAGCACCGCCATGTTTCTTGCAGGTGTCTGAACGCCCTACTTCAACAACGGTGTCATTGACCTTTATCTTGTACACACATGGTAATCTTACCCACTTGGTTGCAGGATTCTTGCTGTGTCGGATCTTGTATTTTTCTATGGTGTATAGATCATTTATGGAGTACCACGTGATGTCAGGCATTTCAATACCAAATAAAGTTATACAGAAAAATTATTGCAAGTAGCCATCCCATAAAACCAAACCAGAAGTCATCCCAACTCCAGTGTCCTTTGCTCCATAGATCCAAAGATTCTTTGACAATGGTCGCTAATAGTCCCAGCCATACAAATCGGAACCAGAATATTGCCAACATTGTCAAAAAGAAAGACCAGAAGAAATGCAGTTGTAGGTCAACTCTAAAACATTGTGTTGTGTATTTTGCTATCTTTTTGTATAGGACTTTAATATCTTTCATTCCTGATGTCCAACTGTTGGAATATTTGTTGCACTTTCCTTGCTTGGAAATAGCAGTCATCCAGTGCGTTGTGGAGTCCTGTCCTCTTCTCGTTGGGATCACGTGGTACCAGACTGCCCAGTGTTCTTGAATCTCTGATCTGCCAGAAGTTCCACGGAACAGGCACATTCATCTGTGCGTAAAAATTTTGTAATATTGCGTAATCAAACAACGGACCCTGACACCAGAACACGTCCACTCCCACGCACCATTTGTTCAATTGTTTAATGAAGTATTTCAGGTCAATCCTGTCGTCGTCTCCCAGTGCTTCTTCCCTGACGTCCTCCGCCTGTTTCCCCCACCACTCTATGGTTTCCTCCATGACGTCTCTGCCCATGGCGGTCTGTGAATCCACATCGATCCTGTGGTACAGGCCCTGCGAGGGTTCCACCCTTGTGTAAGGATCAAACTTGACCCCACCTATCGTAAGTATAGTGGCATTTGGTTTTGTGGAAAGTGTCTCCAGATCTATCATTGCATGAATCATAGTACAATTATACTATAATCTAGATAAATGTCAACTAGGCGTCTGTTGATGGTAATTCTTCTTCTGGCTCAGGATTGGTCAGCTGGGGCTCACCACCCTGGTCTATGAATTCCTGGTATAACTCTAGTTCTCTATCATCTAAACAACGTATCTCCCCTGATGAATTGGGATACATTTCTGACATAAAGCTCACGGCAGATCTTGAAGCCTCGTAACATGATTCATAGCTGTCGAACTTGTTGTCGTCAAATATCGCCATGCAGACTTCTACACTGAAACATACGATCATTACCATTGTGAAATTCATGCAAATATTTAATTGTTTGTTGGGAAAATATAAGTGCTACTACTTTTTCTTTTCCCTGACTGTCTTGACCTTGGTCTGCAGTCGGATCAGATCATTGTCCAACATACGTATCCTGTCGATCAGTTTGATGAGGGTTGCTGACGTGGAAGTCAACTTGGGAGTTATCTCTGTCGTGATAAACTTCCAAAGGAAGTAGATGAAGTAGGCAAGGAAGAACACAGCCACGGTCGGAAAACCATAATCCTGTATTATAGTGGTGATGTCCATTAGTCTTTCCTCGCATCAGTCTTGCCGTCCGCTCGGGCCACCCTGTCTGTGTCTATGGGTATGCCCAGTTGCTCAGAGACTTCTTGGTCTATTTTAAGTATGTCGTTGTTCATTGTCTTCACTCTGTTGTCCAGTTGTGAGATCACGCTCTCGATAAATTTTATTGAACCCACAATGCCGTTTAAGATGTATTTGATGATGAACAGTATGAAAACACCCATTCCCACTGTGGCGGCAATTGGTAATCCTAATTCTGCAACTAATTTAAAGAACTGTGTCATTATGTGTGTATTTAACGTTCCAGTGTGTACACATTCACAGGTTCGGTTTTGCCCTTGACTGTGATGCTGTCAACAAATTTAAAGGGGAACTTGTGGTCTATGACCTTCTTGGTTGCTTCTCCCACTATCAATGTGTGTCCTAGGGTCTTACTTGCACTCTCCAGACGTGCCGCAAGGTTAACAGGATCACCTATCACGGAGTAATCAAATCTCTGGTCTGATCCCATGTTACCGACCAGGGCCTCTCCTGAGTTGATCCCTATTCCTATCTTGATGTTTGGTAAATTTTCTGCAGTAAGTTGTGTGTTCAGCATGGCCAATTCAGATTGCATCTGAGAAGCAGTTAGCACCGCCAACATCTGGTGATCTTTTGTGTCCAATGGTGCGTTCCAGAATGCCATTATGCAGTCGCCCATGAACTTGTCCACGGTACCACCATTGCCTATTATGACGTTGGTCATGCGTGTTAGGAATCTATTGATCAGTTTCGTGAGTTCAGCTGGGTTGTCCTTGTACTGTTCTGATATGGGAGTGAACCCCCTGATGTCGCAGAACAAGAAAGTCATGTATCTTGTTTCACCACCCAGTTTCAATAGGCCGGGATCCTTCTGTAATTTCTTGACCATTCTGGGATCTAGGTAGTGTTCAAACTGTTTCTTGATCTGTTGTCTCAGTCTGCTCTGTGTCGCGAAGTTGTTGTACACAGAATGAGACCAAATTAAAAACACGGACAACATTATCCAAGAAGGATCCACGAGGAATCCTTTGTTTGTGTATGCCATGAATGCCCCATAGGCGATACCACCCTCAATGAAAAATAATAGAGGCACGGCCAACAACACACTGGTTCTGGGCAGTACAAGTATCAATAGCAATAGCAATAATGCCATGAACACAATCTCATACGTGTCCGCCTGTGGTGTACGCAACAAATATTTGCCTGTTAACAATGTATCCAATGCCTGGGCAGTAATATTCTGGTCGGTCATTAATCCATGAGGTGTGTACTTCAACACACTCAATCCCGCGGCGTCTAGGCCCACAACAACGATCCTATCTTTTATCTTGTTCTCATTAAAATTATCCGTCAATATGTCTGTGGCCGACATATTAACATATATAGAGGGCTCTGCATAGTTGATGTACATCTCTGCATTGTGGTTAACAGGTATACCTGCCTTCTTGCTCACAAGCACTTCATCTATGCCATGTTCTTTTGCAATAACCTTTATCCTTTTTGATCCGTTCAACAGTCTAACATTCTCTAATATCATAGAGGGATATATTTTTCCATTTATGCGTATCAACACAGGCATCTTCCTCACAACAGCATCTGGTTCTGGTGACGTCACGTTCACTCCCATGCCTGTTGCTCCTGCTGAAACTTTTGCGTGTGGAGATACAATACCACCGTACTCGTACAACCAAGGCTTCACGTTGCCTTTCTCTATTATCTGTGTGGTGCTGGGCAAATTTTTATCCTCAGTATTTTTAACACTCATCATCAGCACTGCTCTTTTTGATTCTTTCAACACTACGGAGAATACAGCATCTGTGTCCAACAACACCTGTCCCAGTTGTTCACGCAGTTCGTTGGTCATTGGCATGGATTTCAAATATTCTGTACCACTCATCCTATCTGGTTCAGCAAACAGTATGTTGTAGTTCACGAGTATTGCACCTGCATCTGCTATCTTGGCGTGTAGCATGGCCATCACGTGTCTGGGCCATGGCCATTGACCGTATTTTTTTAGATCCTCTTCTGTGATGTTGATCACAGTGATTGAATCACTTAATGTCTGTCTCGGATGTACATATTGAAAATGATCCCATGTCTTGTATCTCAGGGTCTTCACTGTGTCGCTGTTGTCTATCCTGACCCCTGTCAGCACAACAGCAAATGCTATAACCATCCATATGCTCGTGAATATCTTCATTACAGTCCTGCACCTTGTCTGAATCCTATCGTGACTGCTATCAACATCCATAATGCAAAAACAATGAACGGACTCAACAACCATAACCACCAGTAGTAGCGGAATATGTTCTGTCCTCGTTGTAGTCTAATTTTTCTATTGTCCAAGAACCAATGCACTATTCTCTTGATAAAACTCTTTACGTGTTCGTTGATGAACTTGGCCAGTATCCAACGCACCACTCTCATCACAATTAATATGGGAGAGCTCAACACATCAAACACAATAAGGAATATGTCAACACTGAGATCAACCATGTTGTCCGCAGTCATGGCCTTGCGCCATCTTTCCCTAATTGTCAGTTTCTTTTGTTCTTCCATGTTATCTCTCCTGTAGCGCCATGCCTATTCCGTTGTGGAAAGGTGTTGTCACGTAACTCAATATTGTACGTTCACCTGTGAGCACGAACACGTGTACCTGTATTCCTGGTACCAGTTGATACTGCATGTCTCCGTTGGCAAAAATTTGTGAATCTAATTCTAATTCTATCTCGTAGTAAGACATTGTCTTTCCTTGTACAGCATCCGGAGATATTCTGATTAGTTTTGCTTTGATAGGTAGATATGTGAATGCTTCACTGCTTGCCAGTTTAATTTTTGCAGATTGTCCCACTTCAACATAGCCTCTGTCCTTGACTTGCAGTTGTCCTTGCACTATTAATTTTTGATCCAGTGGTACTAGTATGGCTAATGCGTCTCCTTGTTTGACAACAGAGCCTGGATTTTTGTATGTGAGTTCTTGTATTCTGCCATCTATGTTTGCTTTGATATAGTAAGGCTCATATCCAACTCCTGGATTGATTGTAATTATGATATCACCTTTGTTCACAACGGCTCCTTGCTTGTAATGAACTTTTACAATCTCCCCTGTCACCATCGTGCCTAATTTTGTGATGTTCTTCTCAGGTATGACCATACCATTGGCCACTGTGGTAATATCAACCTTGGCTTGCCATGCCCACACAAACAGTGTAACAAATAGAATTGTCAACAAAACAAAGAACTTATTGTTTGATGAAACTGATGATTTCTGCTGTTGCTCTATCACGTCTTGCTATTGCCTCCTTTGCT
>JGI24003J15210_10000723_pt1 | contig 14166 bp, 18 predicted proteins | sample LinPmetageLP28_FD_15210 | JGI IMG/M metagenome (IMG submission 15210)
ATTATAAGATACATATATATTAATTAACTAGGAGAAATAAAATGGAATTTACACAACAACAAAATGAAAAGTTAATAGAACTTAACAACAAACATTATGATTATCATCACTTTGTTAATGGAGCTGAAGATTTAACTCATGAAGAAAAAGAAAAAAAACATGAATTAACCTTTCGTAAAAATCTTAAACAAACTTACGGCTTAAGATTACAAGGTGATAATAAATATTATTATGGTTATCAAATTGCAGAATTTATCGACTGGATAGAACAAAACGGCTATCAAAGACATTCTTATGAAGAAATTGAGGAAGTAAGAATTGGTAAATCTCATTATTGCCATGAAATAAAGGTTCTTTTAAAAGATGGTGGAATAGATGATTTTAAATTTTTCAACGATTTAAAAACTCTACTAGGTTTTATTGAGGGTTTTAATTCTTGTAAAGATAATTGGAGGTAATATTAAATATATAATAATAATTAAAGGGCTATTTATTAGCCCTTTTTTTATGCAATAAAATAATTATATTGATAAAATAAATAAATCTAGTATTAATTATATCAACGAGTTAAGAATATTTAAAAGGTGAAAAGATGGCAGAAGCAGACAACGAAACGCCAAAAATAGAAAATGTGACAGTTAAAAAAAAGCGGGGACGTCCAATCGGCTCAAAGAATAGCGTCAGTCCCTTCAAAAAAAAAGCTGAGGCGATACTTAAGAGATCGCTTACAGGTTCACTTGATACGTTAGCCAATAGAAAAAAGAATAATCTTGAAGATATGATTATTGAAGCATTGGATAAGGATATATTAAATATAAATAAGTTAGCTTTCTTATTTCCCAAAGAAGATACATTAAAGCTAACGGCTTCTGATACGTTTACAGGCGCATTAACTGACGTAGCTAATAGAATAAAAGATTATAAAAAACCCTCCCTAAAAGAGGCTGAGGTGGTTACAATAGATAATAATATTATAGATATAGAGAGCGATTAAATACATAAAATATCTTTTGTTCTATATTTGTTATATATTTGTTCTTGTTTTGTACCCCCCCTTTGACTTGCCACGCCCCCCTAGCCCATCCACCTGACTCCCCCCCTCTCTTAAAAAATTCCATATATGGTGCTGCTAAAAAAAATTTTTCTATATATTGACAAGTCCTGAGAAATCACGAACAATGCAAGCATATGAAATAATTATGTTGTTCTTAAACAACTCTCCCCAAAATAAAAACAAATCGTTAGCGAAGTTATTTCATTACCGAAAGGGAAGGGTAGGTTTTATTTCCATTTTACCTACCCTTTTTCACAAGGTGTTATATGAGCAAAGAACAATTATCGGATATACTCGCTGAACTGGCATTAGACCCAGTTATGTTTGTTGAAACAATGTTGCAAGTAAAACCTGAAAAATGGCAAAAAGAATTCTTACAAAACGTCATGCAAAATCCAAGATGTGCTGTCAAGTCAGGGCATGGCGTAGGAAAGACAGCAGTTTTATCTTGGCTAATACTATGGTGGATATTTACACGACACCCTTGTAAGGTTGTCTGCACAGCTAATACTGCCCACCAATTATCAGATGTTCTATGGGCTGAAGCTCAAAAATGGGCTAGACGCTTGCCAGAATCTTTCTATTCACAAATGGATATGAAGTCTGATAAAATTAATATTGCAGGTTCGACAGATTCGTATGCTGTGGCTCGTGTGTCTCGTAGAGAAAACCCTGAAGCTCTACAAGGTTTCCATTCTGAAAACCTCTTGTTTATTATTGATGAGGCATCAGGAGTAGATGATAAGATATTTGAAGTAGGTGAAGGATCGCTTTCAACAGCAGGTGCTAAAGTTGTTATGACTGGCAACCCCACTCGTACATCAGGATATTTTTTTAATGCCTTTAATGGCATGAGAGATAGATGGACTAAGATGACTGTAGGCTGTTCTGACTCATCACAAGTATCAGAAGAATTTATTGAAGATATGTCTATAAAATACGGAGAAGATTCTAATGTTTTCCGTGTGCGTGTACTAGGCGAGTTTCCAAAAGCCGAAGATGACACAGTTATACCGCTTTATATGGTGGAAAGCTCTATAGGCAGAGATATTACAGTTGACCCCTATGAACCTGTTATTTGGGGTTTAGACGTTGCGAATTTTGGTTCTGACAGAACGGCATTGTGCAAAAGACGTGGCAATACATTAGTAGAAGATGTTAAAACGTGGCAAGGCAAAGACCTAATGGAAACAGTAGGTATTGTTATGAACGAATATGAGTCTTGCAATTACAAAGATAAACCAACAGATATTATGGTAGATAGTATAGGTATCGGTTCTGGAGTAGCGTCAAGGCTATCCGAATTGGAACTACCTGCCAGACCTATACAGGTTTCTGAAAGTCCAGCTCTTAAAAGCAAATATATGCGATTACGTGATGAGTTGTGGTTTCGAGCAAGAGAATGGTTTGAGGGTCGTGACGTTAGCATTATGCAAGACGACAAATTAATAGAAGAATTAATAGCACCTCGTTTTAAATTTACCTCAAATGGTAAAATTAAAGTCGAAGCTAAAGACGAGTTTAAAAAAAGATTAGGTGGTCGCAGTTGTGACCTAGCAGATGCTTTTTGTTTAACATTTGCTCAGCAAGCCTTTACAGCCTCTATTAGAGGTAGCCAACATCATTGGAATAAACCAATACAATACAAGGACGATTCATGGGTTACTTAGACGACTTAGACATTATGTTTGAACCAGAGCAAGAATTTGCTGCTGATAATCCTGTGACTCACGCTCTTTTTGTAAATTTAATTGGTGAGTTAGAATCTATGCACAAAGCAGGTATAGGCTGGGAAGATATCTGCAATATTACTCTTGCTGCTGCTGCGTTTAGTTTTTTTAAAGATGGCGGTAACGCTGACGAATTTCTTGATAAACTAAGTACAGTTAATATTTCACCAGATAATATAGATATAAACTAGGAGAAAACTATGGAACAATTAAAAAACATTCTTAATTATCTTAAGGATCATTCGTGGGATTACGTTGATGCTGCATTAGGCGGTATTATCGGATTACTTTTATTCATCATTATAGTGAGTTAGAATCATGCAAAGAAGTCAAATATTAGCTATGGAAAGGGAAGTTAAAAAACCTGCTCCTAAGAAAACTGAAAAAACTGAAAAAAAGCCAACAACCAAAAAAGGTTAAGTAATGGATAAGTTAGAATTTAATGCTTTAGTGCGTAATGAGATTGAAAACGCATTAGGGTATTATGACTCAGAATATGGTACAGATCGCATAACAGCCATGAACTATTATATGGGCGAGGAGTTTGGAAACGAACAAGAAGGTCGCTCTAAAGTTGTTACAACAGAAGTTGCCGACACTATTGAGTTCATCATGCCAAGCCTTATGCGTACTTTTACTCAGACAGACGAATTTGTAAGGTTCATGCCTCGTCAACCTGAAGATGTAGAAGGTGCAAAACAGGCAACATCTTATGCAAATTATGTGCTTAACTGTCAAAACAACGGATTTGTTGTTCTGCATAATTTCTTTAAAGACGCATTATTGCAAAAAATTGGCGTTGTTAAAGTGTATTATGATGAGACAGAAGAAGCCCAAGAAGAAGAATATACTGGGTTATCTGATGACGAGCTAACATTATTATTACAAGACTCTAATGTTGAGATAGTATCACAAAACACAGAAGAATATGGTGAGGAAGGTGTTGATGAAATGGGTATGCCTGTTTCGGATTATTCCGTTTCTCATGATGTTGTTGTAAAACGTATGTCTTATGGTGGTATGATTAAAATTGACAACATTCCGCCTGAAGAATTTTTAGTATCAAAGAAAGCATCATCTATTGAAGATGCTGATTTTGTAGCCCACCGCACAACTATGAAAGTAAGTGACCTTATACAAATGGGTTATGACCGAGACACAGTTGAAAAATATGCAGGATATACAGAGTTAGACTCTAGTTCCGAAGTTGCAAATCGTTTTGAAGATATTGAAAGTAGTGACACAACCGACTCTAGCGATATGTCAATGCGTGATGTGTTAGTTGTTGAATCTTATATTAAATCTGATTATGACGGAGATGGTGTTGCTGAGTTACGCAGAGTTGTAACATTAGGTAGCGGTTTTGAAGTAGTAGAAAACGAAACCTTTGACCATGTTCCTTTTGCCTGTTTATCACCAATATTAATGCCACACAGATTAGTGGGTAGAAGTATTGCCGAACTTATTATGGACTTGCAGTTGATTAAATCAACAGTTATGCGTCAGTTGTTAGATAATATATATCTTACAAATAATGCTCGTGTAGCTGCCGTAGAAGGACAAGTTAATCTTGATGATTTATTAAACTCAAAAGCAGGCGGTATAATTCGTATGAGGCAACCTAATTCAGTTCAGGTGCTTCAGCCTCCTTTGGTTGGGCAAAACGCATTTAGCCTGCTTCAATATTTAGACGAGATAAAAGAACAACGTACTGGTTTATCTAAAGCGTCTATGGGTCTTGATGCAGATGCACTACAAAGCACAACAGCTACTGCGGTTGCTGCACAAATGAGTGCTGCACAAGGTAAAATTGAGATGATTGCAAGAGTGTTTGCCGAGACAGGTGTTAAACAACTGTTTAGACTTGTGCTTACATTATGCCTACATCATGGCAAAAAAGAACAAATGATACGTCTTAACAACAAGTTTGTACCTATTGANCCTTCTAACTGGAAACATGAGTATGATTTAACAGTTAATGTAGGGTTAGGTTCTGGTCAAACTAACGANAAAATGGCGTTCCTTGCACAAATGGCACAAAAACAAGAACAGATATTGCTTCAAATGGGTGCTGAGAACCCATTAGTAGATTTACAGCAATATAGAAATACTCTTGCCGAGCTTGCAAGTATGGCAGGATTTAAAGATGCAACAAGATTCTTTAAAAACCCAGAAGATACACCTCCGCAACCACAGCAACCTCCGCCTCCTAGTGAAGCTGAGATGAAAATGCAATTTGAACAACAAAAATTCCAAGCTGAATTAGAGTTGCAAAAGGCTAAACAAGCTGCTGAGTTAGAATTAAAACGTGAAGAACTACAAATGAAGATGCAAATACGTCAAGAAGAACTACGTTATGAAGCACAGTTAAGAGGATTTGAACAGCAATTAGGTGCTAACCCATCTACTAATTTACCGAGAGTCGAGTAATGGCAGAACCTACTAGATTAATAACACCAAATGCACCACCTCTATCTACTTTTGGTAATAATACTATTTCAGATATGAGATTTCGACCAAATGAAAGTAATAGACCTCCATCAATGCTTGATGAAGGAATATTTGACGGCTTTTTGGATTTTTATAATAGACAAAATTCATCTAACCCCAATCCACCTCGTTCTGGTAATAGTGGTGTTAATATAGGTGCTATACAAGATGCTTTAAATCAAGCAGGTTATGGTCAAAACGCAAATTTAATACAAGGTCTTTTGCCTGTTACCTATGCAGATAATTCAGGGTTTATGCAAGATTTTCAAGAAGTGCAAAATTACCCTAACTACTTTGTTCCACAACAAGGTTTATTACAAAACACACCTACATTAGACACATTGTCAGATTTAGATGTTATGCAACAAAGACCACAACCTTTGTTAAATATGCTTGACCAATACCCAACACTTGAAAATGATTTTCAGCGTAGTTTTGCTGTAAACCCTGATACATTTAGAGGTATGGTTTACAACCCAGCTCCTTATACTGGTGCTTTTGATTATGGTACAAATACTGGCGGTGGTGCTACAGATTTAACAAGTTTAATAAGTGCAGGTTTGTTAGGTAAAGAAATTTATGACAAATTTAAAGATGATGATACAACAACAATTAAAACAGATACTCCAAGCACTAATGTAACAGATGTTACAACTACTATTAGTAATACAGGTTTAAATACTGGTGGAACACCAACTGGTAATGTTGGTGTAGATACAGGAGAAATTTTTACTAACGATACTGTAATAACAGATGGTTCAGTTGCATCAGTAGATAATGATAACACAGCTACTAAAACAGAAAATGTAGGTATAGACACAGGTGAAATTTTAACTGGTACAACAAATATTGGATTAGACACAGCATCTGATAAAAAAGTTGAAGATGTAGGTATAGACACAGGTGAAATTTTAAATAATACAAGTTTAATTAGTGGCGTAGCATCAGGTTTAAATAATTTTGCATTAACTGGTCAAACAGGTTCAGTTAATTTGGATACAGGTGAAATTTTAAATAGTAATGTAAGTGCTGAGGCACAAAGACAAATTGATGAGTTTTATAAAAGAAATCCAGATGTATTATTATCACAAGCAGCATCATTAGGTTTAAATACAGAAATGTTTGCAGATACAGCAGCTTTACGAAATGCAGTTGTTAATATATCTGCTATGAACCCTACTGCAGAACAAATTGCTAGTGCTACAGGTAATTTAACAACAACTGGTGGCAATCCTCTAAGTAATTTTTTAAATACAGAATTAACAGCAGGAACAGGAGCAAATTTAAACGCATTAGGCGGTTCGCAATATATTGATGACTTAACTAATATTAGTTTAGGAGAGGCATTATCAGGTGTTGGTGGTTTACTATCACTTGCTGATTTTGTTGATGACCCTAATATAAGCAACACACTTGGAACTGCAGCTGGTTTAGGTGGATTTGGTTTATTTGGTAGTGGTATGGCAGCAGCTTCACCATATTTAGGTGCAGCAGCATTGGTAACAAATTTATTAGGTATAGGTCAAAAAGAACCATCTAACTATACAGGTTATACAGCATTAGATTTAGATACATTTGACCCACAAAGTTTTGGCATGAGTGGTAAGAAATTTAGCCAAGAAAATGTTGATATGACATCTCAAATTATGGAAGGTATTGCACCATATATACAAGAGATGGAACGCAAATATGGTGTTGATTTAAAAGGTGATTTACAAGTTAATTATGGTCAAAGAGATGGACTTGCATTTAATTTAGACAATGCTGATGTAACAGGATTTAACCAAAGACTTGATTACAACCCTAATCAAGGTGATATATCTACTGAAGTTGGCGGTGATGTTTACAGAGAAAGTTTTAGTGGTGAAGGATCAGGTGATGAATTTATTACATCACTTCTTGGTAAAATTGAGGGCATTGCAGCTAAAACAGCAGCTCAAGGTGGCACAGAATATAATTTTGAAGATTTTGATGCTAGTACAGACACATCATTAACAGCAGAAGAAATAGATGTATTACCTGAAGTATTACAAACACAAACAGAAAATAGAATTTTAGAATTAAATGAAAGACAATATGGTGGTTTGTTGTATGAAAATAGAGATGCAGAGATTGCAGATGCAGCAGGTATTACTGGAGGTTTGTTTTTTGATGCTCTTGACGCAGGGTTAGTACCAGAAAATGCAGATTCAGATGCTGCTCAACAAGATATATTAGTACAGTTAATACGATACGCAGAAGATAATCCACAGGTTGATTTAAACGAAGTAAAAATTACAGATTTTTATAACAAAGAATAAATAAGGAGATAAAATGGAAAACGAAGGTAAATTAAGACAAGACATAGATAGAGGCGAAAAAGCACAAGCTCTATTACGAAACGAAATTCTTATCGAGACTTTTGATTTTCTTGAGAAACAATACCATGACGCATGGGAAAATTCTTCTGTAGATCAAGCAGAGGCTCGTGAAAAAGTTTTTATGATGTTGCAGAACTTACACACAGTAAGGCAACACATAGAAAGTGTGGTCATGACTGGCAAATTAGCCAATGACCGATTAACAAACTAAGACCAAGCGAAAGCAGTCTAACAGGAGAAAACAATGACAGCCGACAACCCTACTGGGAACGAACCTATCAACATGGCGGAAGCCGCAAGCCTACTTCTTAACAGAACGGAATCAGAAGATAATCCAGAACCGAACCAAGAGGTAAATCAACCAGAAACAGAAATTGAAGAAGTGGAAGTTTCTACTACAGATACAGAAGAACCAACAAGTGAAGAACCTAATGAGGCACTTGAAGCTGTTGAGGAAGATGTATCGGAAGAATTAGATGAAGAAGTAATATCTGAAGATGAAGCTGAAGAATACGAGGAACAAGAATACTTTACTGTAAAAATTAATGGTGAAGATAAAGATGTTACCCTTGACGAATTAGCTGCAGGATATTCAAGACAATCTGATTATACTAAAAAGACAACTGAAGTAGCAAATCAACGCAAAGAAGTTGAACAGTTACAATCAGAACTTTCACAAGAGCGTCAGGCTCTACAACAAGGTTTACAGCAGTTGAACCAACAACTGTCATCACAAACATCAAACGAGCCTACAAAGGAATATTGGGATAATCTTTATCAAGATGACCCATTAGAATATGTAAAGCAACGTGATGATTGGCGTGATAAAAAGGAACAATTAACACAAGTTACTACTGCTCAACAGCAGTTAGCTCAACAACAAGCTCAAGAACAACAAGTGGAGTTTCAAAAACACTTGGCTCAAGAGCAACAAAAGTTAGTACAAGCAATTCCTGAATGGAAAGATGCTAAGAAAGCTGAAGTTGAAAAAGCTAGTATGGTAACGTGGGCAAAGAGAGCAGGATTTACAGAACAAGAATTAAACCAAGCCTCAGACCACAGAGCTATTGTTACTATGCGTAAAGCGTACTTATTTGACCAACTCCAGAATGAGAAACCTCTTATTCAAAAGAAAGTCAGAAAAGCTCCAAAGATGACAAAAGGTGGCAAACCAACTACAAGTAATGACCTTAGAAAACAAAAGGTTGACAAAGCCTTAAATAAACTTTCTACAGTTCAATCTATGGATTCGGCTGTGGACTATCTTTTAACCAAAAATACCTAACAAGGAGACTAAACTATGGCGACATATAAAACCGCAAATGCTATAGGTGAGAGAGAGGATTTATCAGACGTAATTACTCGTATCGATCCAGCAGAAACACCGATTTTTTCTAATGCGAAAAAAGAAGTAACAAAAGGCGTATTCCACGAATGGCAAGTACAAGAACTAACAGCAGCATCAGATACTAATTATGCTGCAGAAGGTGCGGACTATTCTTATGTGAATCCGACTGCAACAACAAGACTTGGCAATTATCATCAAATCTCAGTACAAGCAGCATCAGTTTCTGGTACTTTAGATTCAGTTGATAAAGCAGGTAGAGATAAAGAAACAGCTTATGTTAAAGTTCTTAAAGGACTTGAGCAACGTAGAGATATTGAAAAAGCTCTCGTTAAAAATGAAGCTCGTTCTGCATCAGACCCAAGAAAGGCAGGTAAGATTAGCTCATATATGACNAACGTAAATCTTATATCAGCATCTACAACACCTACTGGTGATGGTTCTGACGTATCTGATAAAGCAGGTACTAATGCAGCTCTATCTCTTGCTAAAATTGATGATGCAATGAAAAAAGCATACACAGATGGCGGACAACCAGATATTCTAGTTGTTTCACCAGCTAATAAAGTAGCTTTTTCTGATTTATCATCAGGTTCAGTTGCAACTAACCAACTAACAATGACAGCTCCAAAAGAAGCTGCAATTATTGGTAGTGTTAGTTTGTATCTAACTGACTTTGGTCAACTATCTGTTACTATTGACAGACAAATGCCAAATGACACAATCTTCCTAATGGATTCTGACTATTATTGCGTTGGACATCTACCAAACAGATTGTTCTCAGTCTCAGATATAGCACCTACTGGTGATGCGACTAAATTTAGCATTGTGTCCGAGTGGACTTATATTGTTAAAGCACCTAAAGCTCATGCTATGGTCACAGATTTAAGCACATCTTAATATAGTGTTTATAGGGAGTAGGGAAACCTACTCCCTTTTTACAAGGAAGAAAAATGGCAAATAAGAAAGTATTAAATTACGACCCTATACAAAAAAAGACTACTTATTTTCATGGCGGAGATGATGGACAACATCATGTTTCCGTAGAACAAAAAACAGACAATATTTTAAAATTAGCTAAAGATAAAAGCATAGATTACAAGCCAAACAGTTTAATCGGTAATACACAGAAACATCAACAGCATGTTGCCGAGCTACCTTCTAATCTTTATTTTGATTTAGTTGAAAAATTAGGCGACCCAAAGCATAATAAGAAAGCATGGGCAAGATGGCTCAACGACCCAGACAATAAACTTTTTAGAACAGGCGGTGGAAACATATAATGGCAATATCTACTTATGCAGAACTTAAAACATCAATAGCTAATTTCTTAGCAAGAGATGATTTAACAAATGAAATAGATAACTTTATTGATTTAGCGGAATCAAGATTGTCTCGTGAATTAGAAACACGCTCACAAGATACACGCTCATCATTAACTACTACAGCCGACAATGCTTATGTAACCTTGCCAACCGATTTAAGAACTATTCGTAATGTAAAGGTTATGAATAACCCAAGAATAACATTACGTTTTCTAACACCAATACAACTTAAAAAAGAATTTCCAACAACAGCAACAGGCTTGCCAAGAGCATATTCTGTTATTGGAGAAGAATTGTTTTTAGCACCGATACCAGATTCAACATATACATTAGAACTAACATACAAAAAAAGCGTATCTGCTCTATCTGATGATAATACAACTAATACTATTTTAACTCGTTACCCAGACTTATATTTATACGCAAGTTTATTTAATGCTTATACGTTCTTGTTAGACGAACAAAGAGCAACACAATACGAAGCGTTAATACAAACTATACTACAACAAATTAGAGTAGATGATGAAAAAGGTAGCTATGGTGTTGGTTTGGAAATGCGAAGTGTATATGGAGAATAACTAATGGCAATGAATACACCTTTTGGAGAATGGTTGCCTGACCAGCCTGATAACACTAGCGGAGTGACGACTGCAAAAAATGTTATTCCTGCTGCACGAGGTTATCGTGGCTTACAAGATTTATCGCAATACAGTAATGCTGCGGACAATAGATTAAGGGGTGTCTTTGCAGCTAAAGATGATAGCGGTGATCCTAAGATATTTGCAGGTGATGTAACAAAACTATATGAATTTACTAAATCAAACTCTAACTTAACAAATATATCTAAAGCAGGTAACTACACATCATTAGGTAATGAAGATATATGGAAGTTTATAGACTTTAGTGGTTTTGTTATAGGTGCATCAGGACATAATAATATATTGCAAGTATATGATAATGGTACAAGTTCTGCTTTTGCTGACATATCTGGTAGCCCTGCTGCTAAACATATTGCAGTTGTTGGTGACTTTGTATTTACTGGCAATGTTAAATATGGCGGTACAGCATACCCCAATCGTGTTTATTTTTCTGCTCTAGCCTCACATACAGGTTGGACAATAGGAACAAACCAATCTGATATACAAGATATATTTGATATGGGTGATATTACAGGTATTGTTGGTGGAGAATATGCAACTATACTATGTGAAAGAGGTATTGTGCGTGGCTCTTACGTTGGTACACCACTTATATTCCAATTTGACAAAGTGCAAACAGGGTTTGGCTGTAACTATCCTAACTCAGTAGCAAGTGTTGGTGAGACTGTATTTTATCTATCAGATGATGGATTTTATCAGTTTGATGGACAAAGAAGTACACCAATAGGTGCAGAAAAAGTAAATCGTTTTTTCTTTGATGATTTTACTATACGAAACAAAGGTAGAATATCTACCGCTGTTGACCCTACAGAACAAATTGTTGTGTGGTCATATACATCAGGTAGTTCTAATGATGATACGCCTGACAGATTGTTAATATATAATTATGCCTTGCAAAGATGGTCGTATGCAGAATTAGATTGTGAACTTATATCACCATTTATGACTATTAATTATACACTAGAAGAATTAGACGCTATTAGCACATCACTTGATGGCTTGCCAGCCTCACTTGACTCATCAATATATATTGGTGGTCAATTTATATTTGGTGGTGCTAAAGATAAAAAATTACACACCTTTAGTGGTATAAATAAAGAAGCACTAATAGAAACTGCTGATTTAGATACATCTAATGGTAGAGCAAGCGTTATAACAAATGTTATACCTTATGTAGAAATAGTAGATGGCACAACACCTAGTATTACCGCACAAGTATCATCAAGACTTAGACAAGTAGATCAAGATAGTTTTGGTACAGCAAGTTCATTAAATGATGATGGATATTGCAATATTAGGTCAAATCAAGGTAGGTATCATAAAATAAGATTAAATGTATCAGGCACTTGGAAATATATTCAAGGTGTCGAAATAGAGGCAAAGACAACAGGAAGAAGGTAAATGGCTGACAACCAGTATAAAAGATTAGCTCATCAAGGTGGTAACCCTAGACAAGTTGCTGAAGTTGTTAATCGTATATTAGAGGGCGGAATAAACTCTACTGGTAGTGTTACCTTGCAAACCTCATCTGCTACAACAACAGTAAATGATGTTCGTGCAGGGGAAAATAGCGTTATAACTTTTATGCCTAAGTCTGCAAACGCTGCCGCAGAACTTACAGCATTATTTATATCAGCTAGAACGAATGGCTCTTTTACAATTACGCATAACAGTAGTGGAACATCAAGACAATATGAATACATCATCATTGGATAAAGAGTCGTGGTTAAAGTCACGCAAATATATTTTAGACGCATTAAAAAGAGGTATTGATTCTCATAGCGAAAAAGATGTATTCTATGCAATAGCAAGAGGTGATGCTCAATTATGGACTGGTCAAAAGAGTGCTTGCGTTACTGAGATAGTAACATACCCTAACTTTAAATCTATACGATTTTGGTTAGCAGGTGGAAATTTAGAAGAATTAAAAGAAATGGAACAACCTATTTGCGAATGGGCAAAATCTATTGGTTGTAAAAACGCACAAATAATTGGTCGCAAAGGGTGGTCAAAAGTAAAAGATAAAGACAGAGCTTATAAAGAAGTAGGCACAATATCAATGAGGAGTATAGAATGAGTATAGGGCAAGATGAAGTAGTACCACAAACTACAACTGTAAATCCGCCTGCATATGCCGCACCCTATTTAGCATATGGAGCGAATGAAGCACAAAGATTATACAATCAAGGTGGTGGTTTTAATTATTTTCCAGAAAATACATTAGCAGGTTTTAGCCCAGAACAACAAATGGCTATGAATTTGCAAAGTAACAGAGCATTATCTGGTTCTCCTTTGCAAAGAGAAGCACAAGACCTTTCATTAAATACACTACAAGGTAATTTTTTATCAGGAAATAATCCTTATTTTCAACAAGCTGTATTAGACCCAATTACGCAAAATGTTCAAAGTCAATTTAGTCGTGCAGGTCGTTTAGGTTCTGGTGCTAATCAAGATGTATTAGCTCGTTCACTTGCAACACCATTAATGCAAAATTATGAAAACGAAAGAGCAAGACAAAATGCCATGATTGGTGTAGCTCCAAATCTTGCACAATCTGATTATGCTGATTACGCAAATCTTGCTAAAGTTGGTGCAATGCGTCAAGACCAAGCTCAAAAACAAATTATGTCTAATATGGACAGATTTAACTTCTTACAATCTGCACCAGCACAAAACTTAAATCAATTCTTAGGTCAGGTTGGAACAGCAGCAGGTGGCTATAAATCACAAACTACACCAATGGCAAGAAATCCATTTAATGACACACTAAGTACTATTGGTAATGTAGTTGGAATTGGCACAGGAATACAGGAGTTCTTTAACAATGGCTAGACAACCAATAACTAATGAACAACAAAGATTAATAGACTTAAATCGTATTGAAAAAGAAAAACAAAAAAAACTTGAGTTATTAAAAAGAAGATTAAACTTTAACTCATCTTTTAATCCTAGAGCTGCTGTTTCAAGCCCTTTAACGGAAGATAAAAAGGCAAAGATTATTGCAGAAATCTCTAATTTAAATCAAAATCAATCTTTGTTAAATGCTAAAGAAGGCGTTCCTCCAGTTTCATCAAATACATACAATGTTTTATCTCAAAATAATGGATTATTAGATGTTGCTCCACCAAACACAAATATTGATGAAAGAGCAGCTAGAGTAAGAAGTTTATTAGATAGTCAACAATTAGAAAATAATAATACTG
>JGI24003J15210_10000729_pt1 | contig 14128 bp, 20 predicted proteins | sample LinPmetageLP28_FD_15210 | JGI IMG/M metagenome (IMG submission 15210)
TATCTCATTTTACCTTTTTGGATATTTAGCTTAGATATAGCTCCAATCCAGTTATGAGAGTTCATAGAAGCTCTTCTTACTAATACGTTTCTAGCATAATCTTTATCATTATGTGAACCTACATCGTATTGTGAGTTATGAGCTACTACAGCATCATAGTTAACAAAACCATTAGCATCACGAGTACCTTTACCGTCCTCTAAGTAATGCTCTGTAAGATCCTTTCTGAATGGTAACATATCGATAGATCCTTCGTAGTAGTTTCTACCTCTAGGGCCTGTACCTCCTCCTCTACCGGCAGAACCGTATATAGAAGTATTTAATTGTACATTATCAGATATATCCCAATCCCAGTTAAGTGTAGCAAGAGGTTTATTATAGAAGTTTCTTCTTAAATTATATTCTTCTCCATTTAACGTTCCACCGTTGGTATTCCAACGTCTGTCTATTCCTTCTTCTCCAAAGTTTTGGTAATCTCTAATAGACACCCAAACATCTCTTTGGTGGTGCCATTGACCGGCTCCTAAAACAGAAAGGTTCAGACTATGTGCTGAACCCTCTGGTGTATATCCTACTGCGGCAAAGTATGTCCATCCTGCACCGCTTGTATTGTAAATGTATCCGTTTCCAGACCATTTAGTCAATAAATACGATGATGACCAACCTTTGTCGTTAACTCCAGTATTAATAGTAGCTGTAGTTTTAATATAGCCATCATTACCTACCATTTGAGTTAAGGATCCACCTTTAGCTTTTTCAGCACTTTTAGTGAAAATAGAAACAGTTCCACCGACTGAAGGAACTGCTAATGATGTGGCACCTAGTCCACGTTGGATCTGGATTCCGGAAGTAACATCAGTTAATCCTTGCCAGTTACTCCAATAAACCCAACCATTTTCCATATCATTGACCGGTTGACCGTTGATAAGGAAAGAAGTATTACGCTGATCAAAACCTCTCAAAGAAATACGGCTATCACCATATCCTCCTCCTTGTTTAGTGGCATACACTCCGGGTGTCTTGTTCATGATCTCAGGAAACTCTAAGTTTCCAGTCTTCAAAAGTACATCACTACCAGCAATAGTACTAACAGCAATTGGTGTCTCCCTTTCTTTGGCGACATCAATAACTCTTGAGGATACTATTACTTCTTCCAAGTTAACATCTAGAATTGTCTTGGAGTCTGTACTCGATTCTTGTGCAAATGCACTTACCACTAATAACATTAGTAGTACGGTAACGAGATTTCTCATTAATTTGATTTAAAATTAAACATTAATATAACCTATTTACATCGATCAATCTTGATCGTGTTCTATTTCGTACTCTTCCCATCCTTTCGTAGGCTTTTCATTAGGAAAAGAGTAACATCTAATAGTGTCAGATTCAGTAAATTCAATACACTTTGTAAAAAAACTAGGTATTGTTGCTCCTGTTGGTAAGATAGAATCTGAAAATTCTATTTTAACAGTAACTATTAATTCCTGATCGTCATCCCACTTTCTTTCTTGTTCTTCAAGTAATCTCCATTCACCTCTATTAAGGTATTGGTTTTGAAGTGCACAATTTAAGTAGGAAAATGTCTGTTTTAAATTTTCTCTAGAATCAGAGAAGGTTGCTGCNGGAGCGATATGACCTTTATCCCAAACATTTCTATAGTAATCTTTATTATCAGAAGTATGGTAATCATCTTCTGTGTAAAAATTCATAGACCCTCTGTCAACATTTTTAACTCTGTCTGATGATCTATAAGTAAGTTTGATTGGTTGTTCTTTCGTTTCGGAGTAGATAACAGTGAATATCGAAGTCTTTACTTCTACTGTTTCTCTAAGTTCTACGGGTGTTGTTGGTTCTCTTAATGAATCCTGTGCTTTCGTACAAGCTATAGTTAAAACTAATAAACAGGTTAGATAAGTTCTAACCATTGTATTCGAGACCATAAAATTTATAATTCCTTTTAACGTACTCATCGGTACCATCTTTTTTGATAGCTTCCTCCTCGCTATCATAAATAGCATCAACTGGACATTCAGGCAAACAAGCTCCACAATCAATACAATCATCTGGATTAATGTAAAGCATTTTATCAACTAATTCTTCTTTAGTCATATCAGCTACCTCAGCCCCTGCTCCATCTACTTTAATAGGTCCGTGTATACAATCTACTGGGCATACAGCTACACATGCTGTATCACAAGTACTAACACAAGGTTTACCTATTATATAACTCATTTTCCTACAGCTATCACTTTTTTCATAAAAGTATTTAATGCTTCTTTTTTAGAAACTCCTTTTTTTACTTCTGCTGTTACTTCTAATGCACCAATCATATTGGACATCAGCTCTCCAATAACATCTAATTCATCATCTTTAATACCTCTAGCATCTATTAGATCTTCAAGTACGTCAATAGTTTCATTAAGATAGTCATCGTCATTCTTTAATGCAAACTCAACTAAGTGTCTGATTACTGGTAATCTCATTCTCCAAAGTGTCTTTCTATAGTTTCTAATACATCGTCTGCTTCTGCTAAGTTAGTTATAGCTTCGGTTGCATTTTTATAGAAATCCTCTGTAGAGTGATCACCAATACCAGCAGGATGTTCAGTCAATAACTCTAGTGTAAGTAAAGCTTTTGACTTTTTTGCCTCGAATTCCTTCTTAAGCATTTTAATTACTGTATATTGTGCCATATTCTAAGTGTTAATATTAAACATTGTATCTAAAGTAAGTGGTTGGTAGGCTATTAACCTATCCCCTGTTACTACTATTTTGTGTAAATCTCCGTTATTCAACATAAAAAGGCCGGTACCTTTATTTGTAGGGCCTTTCCAGTCAAAATCTGCAAATTCTGTACTATCACTATTATCTTTTAAGTTAATAATAATTACACCAACAATAGCTCTGTTATCTATATGATGTGCCATTTGGTACCCTGGTTTATCATTTAAAATAAAAGGGTTTCCGCCATGATTAATCTGAAAGTCTTTAATGTGGTGTTTCCACATACTATCAACTGTAGAATCATGTTCAGTGTCTTCCCTTAAATGACGTGATAATTCATCTGTGTATTTATTCCACTGTGCCTTCCAATCATCAGTTATACCTTCCATTTCCACTCTAAGGTGATCTACAGTCTCATCACCTTGACCATGAGATTGTAAAGGAGTTAACTCTAAGTCTGGTAAATCCCAATTTTCAATACTCCAAACAGGTAGGTTATCTAACCTTTTATACTTCATATAAATAAATATTTACACTTCTCTTTGATCTTCGAATGCAATGATATGTGGTCTCCAGGTCATTCTGAAGCCGTTATCTCTAACCCAATCAAATAAGATAGGATAAGACTTGTATAAAGCCTCTCTAGTATCTCCAGCAGGCATAAACCATACTTTTTCTCTAGGAGCATCTAATACATCAATACAATCTAAAATCTCTTTTAAAGCATTTTCATCTTTACCGTCCCAAACAGGTTTAATATGGTAATCTGAATGATATGCTATACTTTCTTTTATTGCAGGATAATTAAGTCTAAACTTATTATGCTGTTTAATCATTCTCTCATCTGTAATTTTTCCTTCAGGAGTCTCAACCCCGATAACAGGAACTGAATTACTGAATTTAGGACTAATACTGAGGAGGTTAATAGGATAATCAGTAGCAAGGAAATGACTTCCTTCNTTTTCCATAGTAATGAAGATATCTCTCTCATGAGCAAGATGGGTTAGTTCGTTAACAAGTTTTTTATGCATAGTAGGACTTCCTCCTGTTAACATCATTTCCGATATATGAGGATTATCATCATACATTTTGATAATATCTTTAAATGAATATTTACCCTTTTCTGGATGAATAGAAGTATACCAACTATCACACCATCCTCCTTCACCGAAATAACACCTATGAGTACATCCAGTAGTTCTAATAACTACAGTTGGATACCCTGCTCTTGAACCTTCAGATTGAACAGCTGTGTATATTTCTACTATTGGTAAGTTTTTATCGTAGTCTTCTATTCTACCTAGGGACATATAATGCTGAGTTTTTACCGTGTTCTCTAAATTCTACCTTTACTACCTTCACTCTTCCTTGAGTTTCTGTCTCTATGAACGGGGCTAGCTTTTCGTATATATACTGTGAGAACTTCTCTGCTCCTGTAGCAGGCACTACTCTAACCTGTGCTATACCCTTCTCATCTAACTTTAATGCTTCAGGTAGAAATGGATCATCTTCTGCTACTAAATAAGTATGGTCAAACATATAGTCCATCCATGCTTTAGGTGATTTTCCATCAATTAGGGTTTTAGCTCTTTTCATTCCTCCAAAATCCCAAACCCAATTACGTTCATCTAAGTTTCCTTCAAACCATAGTTTAAAAGANATACCGTACCCATGTAGAAACCTACAATGAGTAGTTTCGGCTTTCCATTGACGAAATACTGTACTAAANCCGTCAAATACTTTTGTTGATTGATATTTTCCCATTATACTAATTCTTCGATTATACCTACTATCTCTGATAAGATAAGAAGAATAGCTGAGACTACCAAATTAAACGGTATAAAACAGTACCCTAAAATCCTGATACCAGATTTAATAAAAGAAACTAATTGATGCCTTTTAGCATCTGGGTAGTTTACCGATTTATTAGGTGTTGGGTAATTTGATTGACGATTAAGAGTATATTCGTCATTTCTTTTTTTGCGAGCATCTACATCATATAGATCTTTCTCGACTTCTTTTAAGTCTACCATTTTTAGTGTTTTTAAAGTGGTGCTACGACACTATAGTCATATTATTATTATAATATAAGAATAAATATTAAGAAAAACAACTTTCTACTAAGATAAAGCAGAACCTGTTGTTACTGATACCCAGTTATTACCGTTATAGAATGCTAATGTGCTTCCAGTAACTGCAAAAGAACCTGTGCCTGGACTGGTTGGTAATGGATTAGAAGGTTCTAAAGTAAATAATCTAGAAGAACTAATTAATGTATTACCATCATTTCTAATTTCATCTTTGGTAATTTTTATACCCACCGATGTACTACCGCTTGCATTAAGTAAGTGTAAGTTATCTGCTGCAGGATATGCAATTACTTCTATATCTATTGCATTATTATTAGCTGCTGAAGCTGTAACTAAACCAATTTCTCCATAAGGTGCGTTTTGACTCCAAGAAGCAAATCTTATATCATGACCTCTTAACTGTGTGTATATGTCAAATACTGAACTACTAAAATGCTGGTTTGCTGTAAATGATTGTATCTTTCCAGTTTGTGCTACTGAACCAGTAAGTAATGTCTGGTTGACAAGTGAAGAAGTAAGAGCATTAATTGAAGTCAATTCTTGTTCATGTAGCGATGCTGTGATTGTATTTCTAGCAATACTTGGTGATATTGATGAACTTAAACTAGTCAATTCTACATCTGTAGCATAAGTTGTATCTAAAGAAGAACTAAAATTTTCTTGTGCTTGTACTCTAGTACTAAATGAACCACTTGCAGTATCTAGTGCTGCTATATTAGTTGCAAAAGAAGATGAATTAGCTAATTTAACCCAGTTACCACCGTGAGCAAAATATGCTGAACCAGTAGCATGTACGTGTGCAAACATACCATGATAAGTTGATGCATTTGGTAAATTAGTAAAATCAGTATAAACATTAGAATACTGTATCTTTTTACCTGGTAAATCAACTATACTTGCAGAATGTGAAACATATGAACCAGTTACAGAATTTATTGATGTTAAAGTTGCTGCAATACTAGAACTAACTGGTGTAAAAGAACCAGATATTTCAGATGCTATTTGTGCTGCACCAGATACCATACCTACAAAAGTACCTGCTGTAGCTGTACCAGAAATAACAACGGAACCAGAAAAACTATGGTTATCATCTGCTGTATCTCCGAACTGAGTAGAACCAGAATTAAATATTTTTGTAGATTCAGTGACTGAATTTACTGTTAATGAATCAGCAGTTAAACCGCCTGATAAAGTTATGCTTCCTGTAACAAGAACAGAAGCACTTAAATGTACGTTTCCGAGATTAGCAGAACCAGTACCATCTTGTACTACTCCACTGGTATCTAGCTGAAGTATTCTTTGATACGTATCCTTAATCGAATTATTGGTAAAATTAGCCATAGATATAGGTATATAGTATAAATAGTACTAGAAATTCTTATAAGTAAATGGATCTCTTTTTTTAAGTTCCTTTATTCTCCTATTATATTCTCTATTTTTTTTCCATTTACGGAAATAATCTTTTATAAATTTTATTATCATCTTTTGAATATTAAAAAATTGTTAATTACCAAAACATCTATATCTGAGTTTATAAACCTTTGAATAGCTTGAGCTGGTGTTAATGTTATAGTTTGATCTTTGAGATTAAACGATGTATTGAGTACAACCGGTAAACCTGTTAACCTACCGACTTCCTTAAGCAGTTTGTAGTATAAAGGGTTACTTTTTTCAGTTACAGTTTGAACTCTACTTGTACCGTCAATATGGGTAGCTGCTGGTAGATAGTTTACCTTGGTTTTAACTACTATATTCATATAAGGTACGGGTTCCTTTATATCGAAAAATTTTGAAGCTTCTTCTAAAGGTACTGAAGGTGCAAATGGTCTAAATCCTTCACGTTTTTTGACTATAAAGTTTAACTTTTCTCTCATTTTAGGGTCTTTAGGAGATGCTAATATACTTCTATTACCTAAAGCTCTTGCTCCAAATTCCATTTTACCTTGATACCATGCTACTATTTTTTGAGATGCAATTAATTCAGATACGTTTTTAACTAAACTATCTTCTTTTAATCTAAATGAATACAATTTACTTTTATTCTTATCTAACAATAATTTTACCCATCTATTTTTAAATGAAGGTCCTAAGTAGGGAGAAATTTCCACGTGCTTATCTAAACAAGCTCCAATTGCTGAACCAGCATCAGATGGTGCAAATGGAATGTATACTGAATCAAAAAAATTATAAGCTAGTACGTTTGCTACACCATTGTATGCACATCCACCAGATAAACATATATTTGTAGAGCCTGTAAGTTTTTTAGCTTTGAGTAAAAGAAGACTAAATCTTTCTTCGTAAATCTTTTGTAATGATGCTGCTAAGTCTTTATGATCCTGAGTTAATGTCTCTCCTGGCATTCTTGGGGGTAGTTCTAATAACCTACATAATTTTTTTGTAAACATTATTTTATCAGAATATTCCCAAGTAAAATATTTTTGATATATATGTAATTCTTGTTTAGATTGATTAAATATAACGTTTAGTTTATCATAATACTTACTAGCATCACCGTATGGTGCTAATCCCATAACTTTATACTCACCTTCATTAGGTTTAAACCCGAGAAATGAAGTAATAGTACTATAAAGCATTCCTAATGAATGTGGAAAATTATCTGAGTATAGTTTTTTGATATTATTTTCATTACCATATGAAATAGATACTGTTTCCCACTCACCTACTCCATCTACAGATAAGATTGCTGCATTCCTAAATGGAGAAGTAAAAAAGCTGAAAGCACTATGACTATAATGGTGATCGTGATAAATAATTTTTCCGGAGTACCCGAGAGATTTGAGTAAATTTTTAGGAGAGTTAACTTTTTTGTCCTTATTATACCTTTGTCGTAGAAAAAAAGTTCTAAACGGTCTTTTATTAAAGATAGTTTTAACTCTATCATCTTTTTTAAGTGGGTTTTCATACCAATGTACTTCGTTAATGCTGTTTATTTTTATACCAGCCTCATTTAAACAAAAGTTAATAGATTTATAAGGAAAACTATTATCATGTTTTACACCCGTAAATCTTTCTTCTTCAACTGCTGCTAATACTTTACCATTTACAATAATAGCTGCTGCTGAATCATGGTAAAATGCTGATATACCTAATTTAATCATATAACGTTTTTTGTTTCGAACATATATTTTATAAGGTAGTTAAATTCTTCAGTATGGCTACCTAATGCTCTTAAATTATTAGCAACTTGTTCTTTTACCTTTATATCTAATGACTGTACGCTGAATTTATATGGGTATTGAACGTAATTTTGAAAAGTAATATTTGATTTTATACCTAATTCTCTTATCTGTCTTATAAATAGAGGAATTTCTAAAGCATTATAAGTACCTGTTGTATGTGAAATAGTAAGAGGTATTTTATTTTTTTCTAGTAACTTAACATTTTTAACCAACTTCTCAGTACTAAACCCTACTCTAATTTTTTCACCCAGTTCGTATAAACCGTCACAAGATACAGCTACATGTGGTGGTTCCTCAAACCTGCTCCATAATTCCAACACTTTATACTTTCCTTTTTCTAATATTTGTAAATTTGTACTGTATATTATTTTTACTTTATTATTTACTCTACTTAGGTAATCTAATATTTCGTAATGTTCGTCCATTATTAATGGTTCACCGCCGGCAAAATATATTCTTTTAAGGTATTTTAGTTTAGGTTTTAGGTCATCTATAAACCCATCTTTAATTTTCACAATAACTCCATTGTTATGTAAATGAGAACTTTCAGGGCTACACATCACACATTTTAGATTACATATATTACTAAATCTTATGTCAAGATCTTCAAATTGCACTTCAACTACTTTACTATCTCTTAAAGTTATAGAAGGACTTTGGTTTTTATATTCTCTAATATTTCGTAATCTATGGGAATCTGCATTAACTGCTTCTTGCTCCCAGCATATATTACATATAGATGGTTTTTTATTGGATGTTAAAGATTGTCTAAGAGAAATAAAATCTTTACTGTTGTATATGGTATCTAAATCTTGAATATTAACGTTAGGTTTAGATTTAAAACCTTTAGATACACAACATGGCTTTACCTCACCTTTTTCAGAAACATAAAGGTGGTTAAATGGTAGTGGACAGTATGTCTCACTTAGTTCTTTTTTCCCAAATTCTTTCAAAACTAAAATATCCTATTGTTTTTAATACTGTGTCAACTCCTCCTACTGCCAATCCAAATTTCCAATTACCTGATATTAACCATCCAGAAAGAATAGTAATAGAAGTTGCTATTACTCTCCATATAAGAGTTTTAATAAGTGTATTTTTATAATTTTCCATCTTTTCTCATTTGTTCTCGAATTTTAGTAGCTGAGATTTCTTCTATTTCAATAGGTGGTTTATGTTCAATAACTTCATACCCTACTCCTCTACCGTAATTTATAGATTCAATATCAGGTATTATAGTTGTTATAACTCTTCCATCTTTTATTAATTCTTTTAACTCGCCTTCATGAACCATTTCTTGTATTTCCTTAGCAGTCCAAGGTTGTTTGTCGTTGGGTTCAACATCCCTTATTGCTAAACAGACATTTTTACCTTCTTTTAAGCGTTGGTTAATTAACCATAGATGACCTTTATGAAGAGGTTGCCATCTACCTATAAATAAACTATATTGTTTCATTGAATAATTGTAAATATTTAATTTTACTTGAAGAAGAATAATGTACAAAATCATTAGTCTTTCCCTCCATAAATAAATAGGGTGTTATATTTTCGTTAAGTAAAAACTGTTTTACTAACATTTGTGAACCGCAAGCTGAAAATTGTACGTCATTTTCGTTAAATTTATAAATCGGTTCAATACGGTCTATAAAAAATTTTTGAGTCTTTTTATATTCATTAATTAATTTAGATTTTAAATTATCGTTATTAAAATACATTAAACCTAAATTTATAGAGGCTGAATTATCTATATTCCAAATCGGTACTTTATTTACTATACCGTGTTCAATTAATATGTTTTTCCAACCTAGTACTTTAGGCCTTACTTTTTTTATTTCTAATTCAAATCCAATATTACTACCTGGGGGTATAATTAATTTCTTTTTAAAGAATAAATCACCATCAGTTATAAGAAACTCACCATTTAATATATCTGCTATTTCAAATTTTAAATCAGCTAAAAAAATAAATGGTTTAGGTTCTCTTACAATTACTTCATCTACAATATCTTTAAAAATATCAACATTTTCTTCATCAGTATAAATTATTTTATGGTAATCATCTGAAGCAGATTTAATAGATCGTTTATAAAGGTATTGAATATATTCATGAGGATAAATTGATATGTTACTACCTTTCTTCCAATCTTTACTATAAGACCAAACTAATTTCATTTATTAATTTTTCAAAAGATTCTTCAGGAGAGTCAAAAGTAGTATTTATATCTACATAATTTTCGTATGGAGGTATGTACGCTTGAGCAGCAAAATGATCTCTTTCTCTTTTTTCCGTTGTGTGAACGTATATCTCTTTTATATTTTCTCCTATCAATAGTTTAAAATCCTCTCTTTGATCAATATAAGGAGAAACTAAAGATACTATAACAGTTCTTCCTTGATTATGTAAATAATGAGCAATACGTTGAGCAGTTGCTATATTTTCAACTCTACCTTTTATAGAGTAGTCTTTATTAGAAAATAATTCTCTCATATCATCACCATCAATTTGGTAAGCAGAAGGAATTGCTTTTTTTAGTAAGTTAGCTAATGTTGTTTTTCCAGCACATGGCTGGCCTGTAAACCAGTATATCATAATATTAATATAGTTTAAATTAATGAGGGTTCAAACTTTATTAAATGATTAAAGTTATGAACAACATTTTTTCTATCTTTTATCTTATTTAACATAGTTAAAAATTCTTGGTGATTTATATGATTTGGGTCACTAATATCTTTGCGTTGATATTCTTCTTCAGTAAATGTACCCCAATTCGTAATGTGATTAAAGAAAACTTTATACCTTTTACCTTTTAAACTTTCAAAATTTTCAAATAAATCTACAAACTTGTCCATTTCCCTAAAGTTAGTATCTTGAGTAACAAAAGAGAAAGTAAAAGTTCTAACTGTATTAATAGTAGTAATAAACTCTAGGTTATCTAACAATTTACTCCAAACTCCACCTAACCTTGTTTTATTTTCATATGTATCTTGAGTAGCAGCATCTATTGATATTTCAGCTGTCTTTACGTACCTGTGAATTTTATGTAACTTTTTCCATAATGACTCAGTCCATAAACTACCATTAGTTAAAATGTGTATATTTTGTAATAATGGAAACTTACTAGGTTCAAACCTTAATAAAAACTTTCTAAAGCTATTAGAAAAGAAAGGATCTCCTCCACCCGTCAAAGTCATTTTTGTTAACGTTGGAGCTAATTCATTTTCTACCTGTAATAGTTTTTCTTCAACAGTTTCAATTTCTTTACCTTTAAAGTTTATAAAATCAAGACGACAAGAAGGGCATTTATAATTACAACTTTCATCAAAGCAAAGGTTAATGTTATTAAAAGAGGTATTGTCTCGTAATCTCTGTATATTGTTTTCAGTTTTGGGTATAAATCTACCGTCAATCTGTTTACCTTGTTTTATATTCGATAAATGTGGACATTGTGTTGAACTACAGTATTTATATGAACCATCTATTATACTTTCTCTAATACTATTAGATTTTTTACTATGAAAATCAGTTTTCATGTTACCAGTTTCATATACACTTTCTGGTAACCATCCAGGACAACAAAGATAATGTCTATCTTTGAATACTTCTGAATAACCGAAAGGTACTGTGCATAAAAACTCTTCTTTTCTCATCAAATAAAAATCTTATCAGATACTCTATATTTTAATACAGGATTAATATATTTTTTTAAACTATCATAAGATATGTTATCAGGTAAATTTTTTAAACATTGATTAACTCTATCTTTATCACCAGAAAACAAATCCTCGTACCAAATAATCTCACTATCTAGGTTATTAGCTAGTAATTTTAAATCTGACATATGGCTATCGTACTGTCTACCATATTGGTGATAAATGTTATCTGGTAGATTATTATTAAAGATGTATTTACCATGCCATTCATTTGGGTTTTTATTATTTTTTACTGCATGTACAAAACTTTCTACTTGCTCTTTTTTATTTTTTCTACCCAAACAAATAACCAAATCAAATTGTTTTGCAAATCTGGTATGTATATCCAACCTATCTTCATACGTGCCATCAGAAGGTACTTGGGATGACATTAACTTTATTGCCACATTTTTTATTTTTCTTTCTTTTAAAAAATCTTCAGATTGTCTTTCGTGGTGAGTAGCTTTTAACCAAGGTTCAGTAATAGCTCTACAGTTGTATATTTTTCCTATAGCTTTTAATAATGCTGTTGAACCGCTTCTTGGAATTGCTTCTATGAGTATTTTCATAACTCTTTTATATAAATAGGAAAAGCCGCACAAAGGCGGCTCTACTTCCTACTCAATAGTGTTATAGATTTTCGAGCTCTTTTATGAATTCGATCCACCATAAAATAAACTGTGACTCTTTAGCTGCATTCCATGCTGTCGTCATTTCTGTTACTAATGTTCTAAAGTTTACAACGTTAGTATCAGTTGAAGTGTCATAAAATGAACTAGCTGCTGTAGTCATTGATACAGTACCAGATTTAACTGCGTTATTAAAAACCCAATTAGACTCTGCTGTAATTAATCCTTTAAGAGTTGCTGGAGTTAAACTTGTGCTAGTTAATCCAATAGAAACTGAGTCTATAGCAGTATTCAGATTTGCATCTGAGATAGTTGCTGCAACCATTGCATCTACTTTTGTTCTTAAATCTTTGAATTGTTGCAAAGTTAATACATCTGCTTCTGCAGCATCTATTGACGCTTGTAGAGTAACAGCTTCAGTCGTAAGACTAGCTACTGTAGTAGTTAATGTAGTAATTTGCGTATTCAAGTCCGTAGTGGAACTCCCATTCGCTGTAATTGTAGCGTTAAGAGTCACTATCTCTGCATCAAGTGTAGCAATCTGATCTGTCAGAGTTGTTACTGATGTAGTAAGAGTGGCGATTTCGGCTACTTGGTCATCAGAAGTTACTCCCAATGCAGTAATTGTAGCGTTTAAATCGTCAATCTGCGTTGTTAAAGATGTAGTAGTTTCAGTCAAAGTGTTCTTATCAATAGTCAAAGCATTGATTTGAGTTTGATAAGAAATTTTGATGTTTTCTACATCTTCAGGTGAGAACCAGTCTGATTTCTCACAACTAACACTAGCTACCGCTAATGAAAGCATTAAAATAAAAATTGATTTATTCATAATTACGTATTTAATTAACGTAGTGGCGGGAGGAGGATTCGAACCTCCGACCTTTGGGTTATGAGCCCAACGAGCTACCACTGCTCTATCCCGCAATCCTTAATATCCTATTCTATAAAAAAGCCAAGCCTCTACAGAGTTAGGTTTAGTAATAACTAATACATCATTTCTTTCATAGTAACTCAGAACATATTCATCATCTATATCTGTCCTTTTAATGTATAGTTTACCACCATCTTCTCTCAATATACCTTTAGCCATGACCTTTTTATTGTCTATTCTAATAAATGAACCATCATTACCGATGTTAACAAACTCATTATCAAAACTTTGCCATTTACCTATAACATCCATAGGTAATTTATCCATATCTCTAAACTCCTGAGAAGTTAAAGATGTTGTAAGTAATAAAAATATAAAAATATTTCTCATTATGCGTCTCCTAATACAGCTGCTGATGAATACTCATCTAACAACTTAGTTACATGTGCTTTTGCAACACTATATTCAACCGGTCCAGTTTCGTTCTCATATTGTACAGGGTCATCCACACCAAGGTCGATAAATGCTTCGATCCTTTCAACAGATGATGCTGATTTATAGTCACTATTACCGCTAGGATAGGGCTTATAAGAAGTATTAGTACGTTTGTACACCTCATTAAACTCAATTCCGAGCTCTTTAACCAATTCTTGTCCATCTTTTAATATTCCTAATTTATCAGTTTCTAAGTAAGGAGTAAAGTAACCTACTTTATCTGCTTCCCAGTTACCTAATCTAAAGGCATTATCGTCAGCATCTCTAAACTCTTGTCTACAGTCAGGATAAATTGCATGATCTCCAGCATGAATACCTAATGCGATATCTGTATCGTTTCCATTAGCCATTGCTTCTGATAGAGCTACTGCTTGTACTAAAGAAGCAAATATCTTGTTTCTATTAGGTACTACTGTAGCTTTCATGTTATC
>JGI24003J15210_10000732_pt1 | contig 14093 bp, 19 predicted proteins | sample LinPmetageLP28_FD_15210 | JGI IMG/M metagenome (IMG submission 15210)
GTCTTAAAAAAGTTCATTCTTCGGCTGCAAATAATATGTTATTAAAAGAAGCAGAATGGTTTAATGTTGATACAGGTCAAGTAGGTTATTATTTAAAAGATATATTTGAAAATTATAAAAAATATAAAGATTTAGCTAAACGACAAGGTTATCATAGTAGAACTAATTTTTCATTTGAAAAAATGAAAGAAAAGTTAGGTAAAGTACTTGAAGAAAAAACATCTGGAATTCCAAAACAAGTAGAATTAAAACTACCTAAACTTAAAAAAGTAGGAGAAAATAAAACAGAATTACCTAAATTAAAATTACCTAAACTTAAAAAAGTATAAATATGACACACGAAGAAATAATTGACTGTCCTAAGTCTGGGGGAGATTTATGCTATAAAGTGCAAGTAACACCTGATATTACAAATTACATGAGTTTAAGTTGTGGATTTTGGACTAATAGTTTAATGAAACCTGATGAAGAATTTTATGAACATCAAATGTCTACTTTACCTGAATTATATATTGATTTAGCTTGGGAAGACTCAAATACTGGATTAGTTTGGATTCCAAACACAATTAATGAACCTGGAGTTGGAATGATATTTGCTAATGGAACTAATAAAAGTAATTGGGGATGGGCAGCTGTAAAAGCAATTTTAGTTCCTGAAGAAGATAAAGAAAAATATCCTATACCAGGTAAAGAAGGTGAATTTATGGAATTTAGAATGGATATGGATAACATGAAAACATTCCACGAAAGGGAATATATAGATGCTTTATCTTACGTTGGAATTATACCAGAGTAAGTAGGTATTTTAATAAAAGTTTTGTATATTTTAGTATATTAAAAAATAAAAGTTATATGACAAGATTAACAGTATATCTAGAAGAACCCATTTTTGTTGAAGTAGACCAAACAAATGTTGGTACTAAAGAAAATGTTGTTCTTAAACCTAAAAAAAGAAAGTGTATTCAAAACACTTTATCCTTTAAAAACATTTCTGAAAACGAAGCAGGTAGAATTATTTCTGATATTCGTAAAAATCATGGAATTGCTAAATGGAAAGAAGGTAAGAGAAAAGGACAAGAAATGATTTACACAGTAAAATAAGAGTTATGATTATAGAAACTCAAAGTTTATTTGATTATCTAGGTAGACCTGCAGGGTCTGATTTAGGACAAAAAGTACATGCCGCTGCTGTTGGTAAAGGTGTTTATATTGGGAAAAAAGATATAGAACCATCTTTAATACCAGCAGGATATGTTTGTATGTACCCCATTTCATTTTTAGATGAATACTTTGATAGAAAACCTGCTGCACAAGTAGCTTTAGAAGATAAAGTTAAAACATTAGAAGATAAAGTTAAATTATTAGAAGATAAAATAGATTTATTGTTACCTCACTTTAAATCAAATAAGGAGGCAGATGATTTACCATTTTAAATAAAAGTTATGAAAATAAGTTACGCAATTACAGTATGCAATGAGTTTGTAGAAATACAACGTTTAGTTAATTTTTTAGTTAAAAATAAACAACAAAAAGATGAAATAGTTATTCTTTATGATGAATTAAATGGAGATGTTGAAATAGAAAATTATTTAAGATCCCATTCAGTTAATGGTGAATTTAGTTGGCATAAAGATAAATTTAAAGGACACTTTGCAGATTGGAAAAATAAACTAGCATCATTTTGTACTGGTGACTATATTTTTCAAATTGATGCTGATGAAATGATATCCCCCTATATGGTAGATAATTTATCAATGGTATTACAGTATAACAGTGTTGATATAATTAAAGTACCTAGAATTAATACAGTTACAGGACTTACTCAAGATCATATTAATAAATGGGGGTGGGGAGTGAATGAAAAAGGTTGGATTAATTTTCCTGATTTTCAATGGAGAGTTTACAAAAATAATGGTAAAATAAAATGGATAAATAAAGTACATGAGGTACTTGAAGGATATAAAACCATGTCATATCTTCCAACAAAGGAACCATGGTGTTTACAACACCCAAAAACAATAGAAAGACAAGAAAAACAAAACAGTTTTTATAATACTTTATAAAAAATATGGAATATAACTACACTTATATCCCCACAAAACCCGAAAATTATGATCCTAAGTATAAAAACTTTATGGTTTTTGTTTCAATGGATTATCAAAAATCAGGAGTTAAATTAAGAGAGGGAGACACTGATTATTCTAAAATGGAAGGAACTTTTAATTTACTAAAAGCTCAAATTGATAATTCTTTAGAATGTGGATGGGATCCAAAAGATATAATAATTGCTACAAATTTTGAATTTGAATATAAAAAAGTTAAAACATATGTTTTAGATGAAATTTGTGATTATTCTCAATTTTTTCATAAACAATATGCTACTTTAGAGTTAATGGAAAAAGGAATATTTGAAGGGGAAAATATTTGGTATCATGATTTAGATGCATTTCAATTAGATAAATTTTCATTTCCTTATTTTAGTGGAGATTGGGGTACTTGTGTTTACCCTAATGGAGACAATCATTCATGTCAATGTGGAGTTATATATTTAAAACACTCTTCTAAAGATATTTTTAAGTTTTTAGTAAACAATATGAAAGCTAGAAATTTCCAAACTCCCGATGATGAAGTAGTAATTAGAAATTATGTTAAATTAAATCCTGAGTACTCTAATAGAGTAAGTATACTAAATACTTCATATAATATGGGTATGACAGGATTTAATTATAGATACCAAAGTGCTGAAAAACCTATAAAAGTAGCACATTTTCATCCTAATAATCAAAAACAATATGATTATATGGTTGAAGGAAAAAATGACTTAAATGTTAAAATAGTAGATAAAAGATTATTAAATATATTAAAAAAACATAAATTGTGTTAAGATGAAAGATATAGTTGAATTTGAAAATTTTAATCATAAATTTGAAAGTATAGTTCAAAGTCCTGAATGGCAAAAAGTAGAAAAGTTGTATAAATCCAAAAAAACAATTTTTATGTTTGGTAATGGGGGAAATATGGGAATCACAGACCATGCTGCTGTAGATATGAGCCGATTAACAAATAAAAATGTGCTATGCCCAGGTAGTGGTATAACAGCAACATCAATAATTGGTGATAATTCATTTGATGTTTGGTTTAAAGTATGGTTAGAGCAAAGGTTTAGAACTACTGATTTAAAAGATAGTTTAGTGATGGCTTTTTCATGTTCTACTAATAGTGATAGCTCAAAGTCTATTATGAATGCTTTAGAGTTTGCAGTTAAAATGGGTGTACCTGCTGTATTAATAGCAGCTGTTCCTAAAGACGATATTAATCCTAAAATAACTTTTGTAAATCAAGATACAATATATTATCATACATCTGAAGTATTGTCTTTAGCATTAACATATCAACTTATACATGCTGCTGGATTCCAATGTCCTACTATCTCAAAGAAAGCAAGGAGTAGAAGATTTGATAAATTAAATATAGAAAATGAAATATCATATGATACCGTTCCTCCTGGATTAGAAAACGAGAGATCAAATCTAGCTATAGATTTTGATGGTGTGATCCATACATTTGATAAAGGATGGTATGATGGCACATGCTATGGTGAACCTATTGAAGGAAGTTTAGAAGCAATAAAGAATTTATCTGAAAAATATAATATTATAATATTCTCTAGTAAAGCATTACCTGATCGGCCATTAGTAGATGGAAAGACTGGAAAACAGTTAATAAGTGAATGGCTAGAAAAACATGATATGATACAGTACATTAATGATATAACCTATTATAAACCAAGAGCTGAATATTATATAGATGATAAAGCAATAACTTTTAAAAATAATTGGGGACAAATAATTAAGAATATATTATGATCACAGCAATAGTACCAGTTAGAAAAGGATCACAGAGAGTTAAAAATAAAAACATTAAACCTTTTGGTGATTCCTCTTTATTAGAAATAAAAATTAAAACCTTACTAAACCTTCAGAAATGGAATAAAATAAATGAGATAATAGTATCTTCTGATTGTGAAAAGATGTTAGAGATTGCTGAATCTTTAGGGGTACAAACACATAAAAGGGATAATTTTTATGCATCATCAAAAGCAACAAACTCAGATTTTTTTGAAAATTTAGCTGGTATAGGAAATCACTCTTGGATTATGTATTCCCCAGTAACATCTCCTCTTATATCATTTGAAACTTACAACGAAATATTATCTAAGTTTAAACTCAAACCTACAAATACAGTAACAACATGTATGCAAAAACACCATATGTGGTTAGATGGCAAACCATTAAACTATGATATAAAAAATAGTCCTAACTCACAAGATCTACCTAACATTTTTTCTATAAACTATGGTGTATCGTTAATACAAAGGAAAGATATGATGCAATATAAAAATATTGTGACAGATAATCCTTCATTTATTGTATTAGATGAAATTGAAGGAATTGATATTGATACAGAGTTAGATTTTGAATTTGCAAATTATTTATATAAAAAATTAAAAAATGCATAAAAACGCTGAAGAATTATTTAAAAAGTATGCTTTAGATTTATTTGAACCTAAAATGAAGGTATTTGAGATAGGTCCTGAAAGGCAAGTTTATACTAAAAAAAACTTAGACGATAAATTAGGAGGTAAAAACTATACATATTGCTATACTGATTTATTTAAAGAACAAATGGTAAAGATTGTAAATGACCATTGGGGTATAAGATCTACTATTGTTGATACTGAGGATATGCCAAATTTTATTCCTATGATTGATGAAAATACTATTGATTGTAAAGATAATTCTTTTGATATTGTATTTGCTACTAATGTAATTGAACATGTAAGGATGCCTTGGGTATGGTTAAAAGAAGTAAAAAGAGTAACAAAACCTGGTGGTTATGTTATCATGGAATGCCCTGGAATAACAACCCCATATCATGAAGACCCAATTGATTGTTGGAGGATATGGCCTGAGGGTTTTAATTCTTTATTTAATTATATAGGATTAACAGATATCAGAGGTACATGGGAACATGTTATTCCTGAACCTGATGGATATAAACATATTGACACTATAGCTATTGGAAAAAAACCACTTTAATGAAAGATTTTAAAGATTTAAAAAATCTTCATAAAGGTGAAGATATATGGTGTATTGCTGCTGGAAGTTCTATGGATTTTATAGATCCTTCTTTTTTTATAAATAAAATTGTAATAGGACAAAACCAAGTTTATAAAAAATACCATTGTTCATATGTGGTAATGAAAGATTTAAGAGAATCTCCTAGATTCCCTAGAAGTATAAAAGAACTAGAACAAAAAAATATCCCATTAATTTATTCTAAATATTATGCGGGGCATTACTCTTCAGGATTAAATCATACTGAGTATAAAAACTCTTATGTATATGACCATGTAGATAATCGTGATAACCTTCAATCACACTTAGAGGTAATTGGAACTGAAAAAATGGCTGCTAAAAGGTCTACAATAACTTCTATAATGAATATAGCAGCTTATATGGGAGCTAAAAATATTATTTTATGTGGTGTTGATTGTGGAACTATTAATGGTAATACATACTTTAAGAATTATACTGAAAAAGATTGGGTATCAGCAGGTAATAATCCCCAAATTAAAAATTGGTTATCTGCTACAGATTCTTTAAACATTGAAATTAGAAACCAAATATGTAAAAAGTACAATTGTAATATATATTCTTTAAATCCTTTTATGAATTTTAAACTAGATGGAAATGAATATTCTCCCTGCTAATATAGATTTTATTTTAGTTAATTATTTTAGTGAGGATTATGCACAAATAGCTATTAATTCAATTTATAAATTTACTAAAAATGAATTCAATGTATTTTTAATTGATAATTCTAGTAATAAAAAATTACTTAAAGAAAAATTTAAGAATTTTAATAAAGAAAATTTATATATTATAAATGGATATAATCAAGAATCTCCTAAAGAAAGATTTCAAAATCCTATAAAAATGTATCCTACTGAAGGAGGTCAATATGGCCCGGGTAGTTTACATCATAATAAAGCTTTTAATTTGGGAATAGACTTATGTAAATCTAAGTATATATGTCATTTAGATATTGATAGTTTATTTTTAGATTATTGGGAAGAAGATATACTACCCTTATTAAATAGTAATTTATTTGTATCATCAGAAATGAGTCGTAATATTGCTAGAGAGTATTTTATTATTTGGGAAAGAGAAAAGTTTGATCAATTAAATTTAAGACCTAATTTAACTTTTGTTGATACTTGTGGAAATCTTACTAAATTTGCTAACAATAATTTACTATCTTTTCATATTACAAATTCTTTAAAAAATGGTAATAAATTTCACTACCATTTAGGAAGAGGTACTTCTTTAGAACAATATGGTCAAGTAAATAAAAAACAAGAATATATTAAAAAATGGACAAGTTTTTTCAACTCATAAACCCCGTTCCTAGACCCTATCCTTTAGAGTATGGAATAAAACTATATAACGAAATAATAAAATATAAACCAAAAATTTGTTATGAATTTGGTTCATCATGGGGATTTACAACATGTGTTATTGCAAAGGCTTTAGATGATACTGGTGATAAAGAATCTAAGTTTTATAGTTTTGACATTGATTCTGGAAGGGTAAATAAAGCTAACATATTACTTAAAGATTTAAATTTAGATCATATATGTAAAGTTGAAACAAAAGATGTATTTTCTTTAAATTCTCTTGGATCTAATTTTGATTTTTTGTATATTGATATTCATAATAATGGTTATGCTATTCAAAAGGTACTAGATAAAACCTATTATAAAGATAAATTAATATATTTTGAAGGTGGGAGTGATGCACGTAATAAAGTTTGTGTAGAGAGAAAAGTTCCAACTTTTGAAAATTTAAAATATAAAGTTATTTTTGGAGAAAATAAAAGACACTCATTTAGTAAACTACAAACATGAAAACTAAATTTGCAATAGGATGTTTAGTACAATGGTATGAAGCAGATATCATTGGGGAGTATTTAGATTCATTGAAAGATGCTATAGATGTATATGATGGCGAGGTTAGAGTCGATTTTTGTGTAGTTGAAAATCAAGACTTAGAGAAATGTATTTCAAAAGAAAAACTGCAAGAATGTATAGACTCTATAATTAACCAAATTAATACAGTTAAGAATTCTCATTATACATCTAAAGATTTTAAGTCAAATATATACACAATAGCAGATTACAGACGTGAGTTTAACAACAAGTATTGTGAGCATGTTGATGTTTTAATGTGGGGAGAAAGTGATATGTTAGTACCTAAACAAACATTTAATATCCTAGATAATCTACATCAAATGTCACTTCAAAATAATAATCCTAAATATTTAGCGTTTTTTGGTACTTGTAAGATGTGGGATAAAAGTTGGGAAATGCTAGAACATCCTGATTTTACAGTTAAGCCCCATATCAATAATGATTATGATAATTGGTGGTCATTAAAATATACAATGACAAAGGAGGAAATGAATAAAATCAATGAAAAAACTGAAGATTTAGAAGTATTAGTAGCCCCTCAACATAAATTTAATGGTTGTGGCTTAGTTATATCATCTGAAGTAATAAAATCAGGAGTAAATATTCCAAAATCTGCATTTTTTGTTCATGAAGATACTTCATTTATGTTAATGACTCAAAAAATATTAGGTAATATACCCCAATATATAATTAAAAACATACTATTAGTACATAATAGAAACCATATTAAAAAAAGAATGTATATAGAAGGGGAAAGAAAAGATGGAACTATGAATGAAAAAAGAAGAAGTAATAATTGGTATGTTAAAGCAAATAAAATGAGTGAATCAAATTGTTATAATTTATTTAATCCTAATTATAAATCTTTTACTTGGGAAGACGTATGGAAATAGCATTTTTTACAGAAGGAAACTATCAAGGCAAAATATCTAGAGATAATCTTAATATGAGGACTGATTTAGCTTGGATTTGCTCTTTAGAAGCAGACCATTGGAATATAAATCAGTCTCCTAACCAACAATATGATTTAGGTATAGTTATTATTCCTAAAAAAGATCCACAATTTGATTTAAATAAATTAAAACAATATTGTAGTAAAACAGCTGTGATGCAAGAAGGACCTAATTGGTACTGGCAAGATTATCCATTACAACAACAAATATGGTATTTTAATACTATACAAGAAGCTGATTTTATGTTTGTACATAATGAGTTAGATAAAAAATATTATGAAGGTTTAACAGGTAAAAAATGTAAAATTTTACCTAGTTTAATGATTGAAGACTCTATTAAAGATTTACCTCAAGTAGAAAGAAATAGTATAATGATAGGAGGGAATTTTTGTAGTTGGTATAGTGGGTTTGATTCATATATAGTATCCCAAGAAGCTGATTGTTCTATTTATATTCCTAGTATGGGTAGAAAAATTGAAGGAGAAGAACAAATGCATAATTTAAATCATTTACCTTATATGAATTGGGTAAATTGGATAAAAACTTTAAACAATTTTAGATATGGGGTACATTTAATGAGAACCCATGCTGCTGGTACATTTGCATTAAATTGTGCTTATTTAGGTATTCCTTGTATTGGGTATAGTGGATTAGATACTCAAGAAATATGTCATCCTGATTTAACTATTGATTTAGGAGATTTGGAAAATGCAAAGAGATTACTTATATTATTGGAAAAAGATAAAGAATTTTATAATAAATGTTCTCAAATAGCTAAAATAAACTATAAGAAATATTTTCATGAAGATATCTTTAATAAATCCTTAAAATTAAAATGAATTCAACAAACTTAAAATCATCAGTAAATGAAATATCAGGTGAAATAGTAACCCAAATAATTCATTTTATAAATGGAGAAAAAAGAACTTTTTCTCATATAAAATCTAGAACAATACGTCAAGGTCAGTTTACAAAATTCCAACAAGAGGATGGGACTTGGATTATGATAAATGATAAAAATGTACTGTGTATAGAAGTATTTAATGAAACTACTAATTAAATTTTAAAATGAAAAAGAATATATTATTTTTTACTGCATTGAAAGCTAATGATCCTAACATGTTCGATTATATGGAATGGTCATTAAAAACATGGGAACACTATGCTCAAAAACATAATTGTGAGATATTCATCCTAGAAGAACCATTATACGATACAGAATGGATGCGCCCTACATGGCAACGTTGGTATGTTTATGATCTTTTAGAAGCTAATAATATTGAATATAATCAAGTTGCTTTAATTGACATAGACACTATGGTACATTGGGATACACCAAATATATTTGAATTATCAGATAATCGTTATACTGGAGTGATTGATGATTTAAGTATTGAGTGGACATATAATTCTATTAATGGATATAAATCTTTATTTCCTGGTGTTGAATTAGATTGGACTAAATATATTAATAATGGAATATTAGTCCTACCAGACAATGGAAAAGAGTTTTGTAATAAAGTAAAACAGTTTTATTTAGATAATGTTGATACTTTAAGAGACTTACAGCATAATTCTTTAAAAAAAGGAACTGATCAAACACCAATAAACTATATAGCTAAAGAATTTTTTGGTGATAATATTAACTATCTTTCAAAGAAATTCAACATGACTCATATGTATAAAACCAATGCATTAATAGAAGGCATTTTTATCAAATGTAGTTATATTTGGCACTATAATGGGCTACCTAGAGAAGAAAGAAACAATTATATGAAACAAACTTGGGACCTTATCCAGTCAAATTATAAATAGGCTTGGAAATATAAATATTTTTTATTATATTCCTATTAAAATTTTTAGTTATGATTCCTTTATTTAGAGTTTTTATGGCCCCAACAGCCAAAGAAAAAGTTGGAGAAGTATTAGATAGTGGTTATATAGGACAAGGTCCTAAGGTTGATGAATTTGAAGATCAATTAGGTACATATTTTGGAAATAAAAAAGTAATTACTACAAATGCTGGGACTTCTGCATTACATTTAGCCTTACATTTATTAAAAAAACCTAAACCAAATTGGGAAAAGATATTTTATGGAGTAGCGGCAGTAAAACATAACTGGCCTGGTATAAAAGAAGGTGATGAAGTGTTAGCTACTGCCTTAACTTGTACAGCATCAAATTGGCCAATTGTAGCAAATGGTTTAAAAATTAAGTGGGTAGACATAGATCCTGAAACTCTTAATATGAATTTAAAGGATTTAGAAAAAAAGATGACTACTAAAACGAAAGCTATTATAGGAGTACATTGGGGTGGGTATCCATTAGATCTAGATAAAATAAAAGAAATAAAATCTAGATTTAGACAAAAACATGGATGGTCTCCTGCTTTAATTGAAGATGGTGCACACTCAATTGGCACAAAATATAAAGGTGAATATTTAGGTAATCATGGCAATTTTGTAATGAATTCTCTCCAAGCAATTAAACATATAACATCAGTTGATGGTGGGTTATTATATTGCCCACATGATGAATTATATGAGAGAGCTAAACTACTTAGGTGGTATGGGATTGATAGAAACCCTAAGGGAAGAACAGACTTTAGATGTGAAGCAGACATCCCAGAATGGGGATTTAAATTCCATATGAATGATGTATGTGCGGCAATTGGTATGGAAAATTTTAAATATTTAGATGATATTACTTCTAAACATAAGTTAAATGCTAAATATTATGATGAAAATTTAAAAAATATAAATGGGGTTACTTTACTAAAAAGAGAAGAAGAATTTGACTCGGCATTTTGGATTTATTCTATGTTAGTAGAAAATAGAGAGGGATTCTATAAATGGATGAAAGAATGTGGTATAACTGTTTCCCAAGTACATGAAAGAAATGATAAACATAGTTGTATGGCAGAATTTAAAACAAAATTACCTAATCTTGATAAAACAATAGGCAAAGTTGTTAATATTCCTGTTGGATGGTGGGTAGAAAAAAAAGATAGAGAATACATTGTTGAATGCATTAAAAAAGGGTGGTAATGAATATACAATTTATAATAGTAGGATGGCATTTTGAAAACTTCCCAGAATTAATTGATCAATTAATAGAGATTAATCAAAATAAAGAAGTTAATATATTTTGGTCCTGCCATAAACCCCCTTCAGACAGAGTAAAAAACAATTTTGAATATAAACTATTTCCTAATTTAGGATTAGAAGATGGGGCTTACCAACAAGCTTTAGACTATTTAAATATTGAAAATGATACTGTATTATTTTTAATGCATGATGACTTAATAGTTAAAGATTGGAATTTTATTAATGTATGTTTAGAATTATTAAATAAAGGGTATAAGGTAATAGGAAACGGAATTAATTATCCTTTAAATCTTAACCCTAATGATATTAAAAATGGTAAAAAATATATAGATCTTGTAAAAGATAAATGTAAATATTTATTTGATTCTCCTATGTTTTGTTATACTATAAGAGAAAGTTTTATGTGTATTAAAAGAGAAGATTTAAAAAAAATTGGAGAATTTGAAGTTGTTTGGGAAGAACCTATACCAGATGAAAACGGTAAATATCACATTGGAGGTATAGGTAACACTCAACAATCTTTATTAGGATATAAGTTAACAAAAGTTTTTGGAACAGAAAAATTTGCATATTTAAGTAAAAATTATCAAGATAGTGAATATCTATTTGAATGTGCTCGTGGTAATATAAATTAAAAGAAATGAAAATACTAGTAACAGGTGGAGCAGGATTTATAGGAACTAACTTAATAAAGAGATTATTAAAAGATGGACATTCTATAGTGTCAATAGATAATTATTCAACTGGTGATAAAAAGAACCATGTAGATAACCCTAATGTTGTATATGTTGAATCTAACATAGTGGGTTTAAAGGAATATAATTCTTCTTTCTGGAAGAAATTTGATTTAATATACCATTTAGCTGCTATTGCTAGAATACAACCTTCCTTTGAACAACCAATTAATTATTTTGAGACTAATGCTACTGCTACTATGAAACTAGCAATGATATGTACAAAATCCAATATCCCATTGATATATGCAGGATCCTCATCTCACCATGCAGGACTATATAGTAATCCATATACATTTAGTAAATCAACGGGTGAAGAAATCTTACATATGTTTGCTCACAACTATAATCTTAAGTTTGCAATAGCTAGATTTTACAATGTATATGGACCACATCAATTAACTGAAGGAGGATACACAACATTGATTGGTAGATGGATCAACAACATAGAAAAAGGACTACCTTGTGAAATATATGGAGATGGAGAGCAGCGTAGAGACTTCACACACGTAGATGATATTGTAGATGGATTATTAGCAATGTACTCAGAAAAAGCATATGGTCATACTTTTGAATTAGGTAGAGGTAAAAATTACTCTATAAATGAAGTAGCCAATATGTTTGATATTAAACCAAAACATAAACCACCTAAACCAGGAGAAGCTCGTAATACTTTATGTGAAAATAAGGATGCAACTGAAATATTAGGTTGGATTCCACAGAAAGATTTAGTATCTTATATAAAAAACCATAAAAATGAAAATTAGTTTTATAATACCAAGTCGAAATAATAAAAAGTATTTAGAATGGGCATATAATTCAATTCGAAAAAATCAAGGCAACCATGAAGTTGAAATATGTGTAGCCGATGATTTTAGTGAAGATGGTACTAAAGAATGGTGTAAACAAACAGCAATAAATGACCCACAATTTAAATGGATTAGAAATGAAGGACCCGAACGCCAAGGATTAGTTATATTAAATGATCGTCTAGTTAATGAAGTAGCAACACATGATATTTGTATAATTTATCATGCAGATATGTACTTATGCCCTGGTGCTTTAGATGCTATTGAAAAACATATGTATACTGTTATCGATGCTGGTGATAATGGACAGCGATGGAAGAATGAAAAAACAATCGTATCACTTACTAGAATTGAACCACCATTACATCCACCTGGCCCTGAAAAAATATTATTAGATTGCGGTATTGAACCTGAGGAGTTTGATGAAGTAAAACTATTGGACAGAGTTAAGTTTATGCACGAAAAAATAGGTCAACCATTAAATGCTAATACTCCCCCAATGCCAGAAACTACAGAAGGTGTATTTGCACCTTGGGCGTTTTGGAAAAAAGACTTTCAAGAAATAGGTGGACATGATATATTATTTGCCCCTCAAAGTAAAGAAGATTCAGATATATTTAATCGTTTTCATTTGAATGGGATTAAGTTTATCCAAACATGGGAAGGGTTTGTTTACCATATGACAAGTAGGGGTAGTAGATTTAACCCCTTATCAGGTGGAGCCCCAGGAAAAGATTCTGCTGAATGGATAGGCACTACTACTAGAAATATGAGAGAGTTTATCCGTAAATGGGGTCATGCAGTTAACCATGATTCTCTGATGAAACCAATTGTACCACCTAAATATGAAATAGGTTTTGTAATTGAAAATTGTTATATACAATTATTACATGCATTAGAACCTTGGTGCAGTTATGTTTATGTTGATTTAGAAGAATTTGTTCTATACCAGGAAAGTGAACAAAAACATAGTTCATTTAATATAGATGAAAAAGTTAAAGGGTTTAACCCAAATAAACATGTTATTAAGGATAATATTACTGTTAAAATAAATGGTAACAAATTCACACAACAAGATATGCAATTAATAGGACAACTATCTGAAATAATTCAAGATAATGGAGAAGTAGGAGAATTTGAGTTAGGTAATTTAAAAATTCAAATTAATGATTTAACAACGTATGAAAACGATTTAATTATATGCGATTAATATTAGGGTTATTATTTTTTTTAGGAGCACATTTGATAACATGGTTTCAATTAAATGGTCAATTTATTTGGGAATGGTTTAAACATAATAATTTTGTACTTGCTTTATGTGGTATACCAATTTCTTATTTATATATTTATGCAACTAAATATACAGTTGCCCATTTTGATGGTACAATGTGGCCAGCTCGTTTTATTGGGTTTGGTGTAGGAATATTAGTTTATGCTTTATTTGTAGGAATATTTTT
>JGI24003J15210_10000737_pt1 | contig 14046 bp, 36 predicted proteins | sample LinPmetageLP28_FD_15210 | JGI IMG/M metagenome (IMG submission 15210)
TATAAAAAGCTTTTATTAGTTTGCGTGTTGCTTACTTTTGTTTCTTGTTATACTATTAAAAGTAATGTAATAGATTATTTAGATGAAAAGTGGCCAAGTAAATATTGGTACGAACAACAACGTCTTAAAGATAGTATAAACAAAAAGGAGCACAAAGTTGTGCCCCTCTTCTGACTAATTAATATGAAAAAAACTAATTAAGAATTCTTTTTACTTTGGTTTTCATTCTCTTCTTTAAGCAGCTTTACTGCCTCTTCATATCCTTTAAATTTTTTTATAACCTCTAATGTTCCTATTCCCATACTTTGTGTCCTAACTAATTCTCTAATTAATTGATCTACTGTTTCTTCTAAGCGTTGTAGGTTACGCGCCATTAAAATTAATTTATTCTCCTTCATAACTTATACAGGTTGTTGTTGTTTGAAACACTTTTGTACACACTCCTACTTCACAATCATCTACCAGCATTTCATCTACAAAACTATATTCAGCACATTGATCTTCTTCGGGTGTGCATGATGCTACTGTAATAAACAAAATTATTACAAATAAACACATAATATAATCAATTAATTCCATCTTCATCTTGACTCGTTTCTTAATAATAACTTTCCACTATACTCATCTATACTTTTTATAAGTCTATATATTTTTCTTGATTGTATTTTTATATTTTCAATTTCATTTTTACTAGACTCTTTACCTAAATTACAATACAAATCTGCATCAATAGCCAGCAAAGTGTCAACCTTTCGCTTTTTTGACCAGCTTGTGTAAGCTATAATTTTTTCTATATCGTCTATTGTATATGGCATTTTATACTTCAATTAAGTCTAAGTTACGAATTTTATTTAACTCTTCCTGCGCTTTAGAATATTTTTCTTTAAGCATTAAGTGATTTAAAAACAACTCCTTATACCTGTCTTCTATTGAAATTCTTTTAATTAACTTTAAATCTAAGTCTCCTTTTAAATGTGTTCTTGCTTTATTATAAATTTCTATATACCAATCTTCATTCCAATTTTTAAAGTTTTTAAACAATTTTATTCCATGCAAAACAGATGCGTGATCTCTATTAACTACTGCTCCTATATCAACTAAAGCATAAGGTGTAAGATCCCTACACAGGGCAAAGTACACTGCTCGTTGATAAACATTATGTCTTTGTCTGTTATGTTCTGTAAAATCATTATTAAAATATTTAATTAAAGTTCCTTTAATAACTTCCAGTGTGTTTGTCCCTACGTTTCTATCCATATTATTTTTTATAAATTGTTAAACAAAAATCTACAAGAGGTAAATATAATACATGATCATCATATCCGCCCATTCTATAACTACGTATTCCTATTAATATTCCCGGGTAAAACCCAATATGTATTTCCCAATTAGTGTTGTTTTTATTTTTAGTCATAAATTTTTACTTCGTGTTTATCTTGAATTGCTACTAACTCGTGCCATTTTAAATAGCCTCTGCTTTCCATAGCCCAGTTAGTGTATTTATCTATTTGTCTTTCTTTATATTTTTGTCTCGCTATTGCTTTTGAGACTCTAATATTAGCTTCACTGTTTTGTCGCATTCTTTTTGGTTTTGGGGTTTGTAAAGTACAATACCCGGAAGTTGTTGTGTGATATATTTTTTAAACAATTTCCACCGCATAGAAAACGTTTCGTTTGCACGACCTTTACATTCAATTATAAATCCCTCACCTTCAAAGTCAGGAGTATATTTTATTGATTGTATTTTTTTAACACCTCTGTTTTTAAATTCACCTTTGGCGTTTGCTGTTCTTTCATAACTTTCATTATTAAAGTAAAACTCTGGGATTAAAACAAAAGTTCTTTTTTCATACTTAGCCTTAATACTATTTTGCTTTAATGCAATATACATATATTTTTCTAAACCCGAAGCAAATTTGATTCCATCATATGTAACTTTTTTAGATACAACAGGGCCTCTCTTTTTACTACGTTTTATTCTTTTCATTGTAATGTTTTAACAGTGCTTCTTGTAGATCGTCTGTTAATATAGATTTAAGTTTTTCTATATAGTTAACAGCGTCCATAAGTTCTTCTTGTATGTTTTCAAGCCACTCGTTGATTGACTTACTGTCTTCATCAAGTGTAACTTTATATTTATCAAAGCCTACATCAGATCTTGATATAAACTTTTCTACCACTTTTTGTATGATAGGGTCTCTAAAATCGTATCCTCTTTTACTCATCTTTTACAAATGTTCCGTTAACCATTTTACCTTTTCTATTTTTAATTTCTTGATAGGCCTGTTCAATACACTCTTCTATATTAACACCCAAATGCTCAGATAGATTAGTTAGCACAACAACGCAATCGCCAATCGCATCCATTGTTTCTTGTTTATCTTCTTTTAATACTGCTTCAGAAAGCTCTCCAGTTTCTTCATACAGCTTCAGTAGCTGCGTTTTAATATCTCCGTGAGTATATATGTTTCTTTCTTTTGCCCAAGCTCTTATACGATCAAATATGTTTCTTCCATTTGTTTGGAATAAAAATTCTTCATAGTAAGCTTTGTTGTATATAAAACACTTGTCAGCATTAAACATAGATTTTTTAGCGTTTGCTAATATCCAAGCTTTAGTTTCTTCTGTGTTTTTAAATTCACCTAATGTTGTTTCCCATGTCATGCCGTCGTTTTCTGCTAAAGCTTCAGCTAAATGAACACGTGGACAGGGGAATGTAGTCGTTTGTTCAGTAATGTTAATTTTCATTTCTTTTTTAGTCTTTAATAATTTATTATATGGAGTTATATCCACCTTGTACCCGAACTTTCTTTGTAGTTCTCTTTCTTGTTCTGATATAAAATCTATATCGTCAGAGCTTAGTATAATTTCATACTCGCCTGATTTGTAACCTTGTGTTTTGGTTACGCGTTTTAATAGGTTTGTTGTTACACCTATTTTTTTTCCAGGAATGTGATATAAGTAATACATTATATAGCTACCTCTGCTTTAATTATTGGGCCAGGTTCATAATTGTGTAATACTAAGTTACCACTTTCATATGTAAAAGAACAATCATCTTTATAATTTGTTTGTTCTATATACTTTCCTACTGCATCAAAATGATTTGTATAGATATGNGCATCAATTATAGACACATCTAATTTGTTTGGCAAAGTGTTTGTTTGAGCAGCAACGTATAGCATAATTTTTGTAAACAAACAAATATCATAAGGTATACCTAAAAACATATCACCTGATCTTTGCACTACAAACATATTTAATTTACCTTGATACACGTAAAATTGAAAATATAAGTAGCAAGGAGGTAGTGCCATTTGTTCTGTCATTGCAGGATTCCACAAACTTATTACATGTCTTCTGCTGTGCCTATCATTATTTATATTATCTATAAGGTTTTTTAATTGATCTATATCTTGTCCATTAAAATTTCGTAATTGATAACCATAAACAGGTCCTAGTTCTCCCTCAGGTGTTGCCCAGTTGTCCCATATATGCACATCATTATCTTTAAACCTTTGTATATTAGTTTCACCTTGCATAAACCATTCAAACTCTGTATCAAATATTTTCTGGCTCATATGCTTGCCTTTTAATATTGGAAAGTTTTCACCTGTAATTTTACTTAATCCTAACTTGCTTTCAGTAAGAAGCTGTATACTTAATTGTTTATGAAATAAAGCTTTTGTGCCAACACCAGTTCTATCTTTACGTAGATCTCCGTTTTTTATTATATCAATTAATAGCTTTCTATATTGCTCTTCGTATATCATTGTTTTTATTATCAATTAGTCTTCGTGTTTAATCCGTATTTATTATAATAATAAACACTTGCTTTATATATTTCTTTTTGTATTTCACCTGGCCCGTAATCTTTAGGAGATAAGTTTGGTTTTTCTCCTTTTCTATACGATCCTAAGTTAATTCCAACTTTCCAGGTTTTCCCATTTTCAACGCATACAGGAAAAATTCTAATATTATGTTTTACACAATAATTCCATGCGTCATTTTCAAAGCGTGTCGAACTATAGCTACCCATGTTGAATCTTGTTTTGCGGTAAAGTATAAAGACAGGCACATACAAATATAGTAAATCTATCCATTTTCCCAAGGTAAAGGGTTATTCAAATCAGCATCTTCATTAATATGTGGTATATATGACCCACTTTTAGGTTCCCAAGTAAAAAAGCATTCAGCACCGTTTTCACCTAAATTTTGAAACTTTACTTTTAATACTTTTACTTTTGTTGTTTTATTTTCATAATCTCTGTGCACTAATAATCCGTGATAACTTGCATCATACCATTCTCCTCCTCCTTTAATATTATACATAGTAGGCTCTTCAATTTTACCCGAACTATCTTTATACATTTTTGTAGGGTGTGCAACTATAATTACTAAAACATCATAGCGTTTTGCAAACTGTTCTATTTTAGTTAAATATTCTAATGTATAAGTGTTAACGTCTGCGCTTGTTGCATTAGCGTCTCTTATCTTATTAAAAGGATCAATAACTAAACACTTAATACCTTTACGTTTTACAAGTTCAGCTCCTTTTCTTAATACAGCTTCAAGTGATGGAACTTCTAAATCAATAAAGAAATAGTTGTCATTTATATGGTTTGATACTTCTTTCCATTTATCATTATCAATATCTTCATGAGAAGGCATACCTCCCCATATTTTACGCATAATTTTGTGTGCATGTAAATACGTTGGCGCGTTTTCAGGTGAAGCAAAACCAATTTTCCAATCGTGGCCTATGTTGTAGCCAATAACCATTTGATCAACGAAATCACTTTTACCACTACTCGGTATACCAGTAACAGTAATAAACTGGCTAGTGTAAGTGCTGAAGATATTATCAAAGTTATTAAGTCCAATCTGAAATCCCGGCTTAAAACCGTTTTTAACAAAGTCTTGTAAGTCATCTTCTATGTCTTTAAAAGTTGTAACGTTTTCTAAAGGTACAGGTTGTGCTGTTTCAATAATTTTTATTAATGTTTTAGCATCGTTTAATAATACATCATTAGCGTCTTTATATTCGCCAAAGTCTACAGTATAACAAACCTCAGGGCCTAACCTTCTAATTAATTCTTGTTTTAAAGCTATTCCAGCAGCATCATTATCAACAGCAATAATTATTTTTTGTTTATCAGCAAAGTAATCTATACAATTATCTAAGTAATCTAAATTGTTGTGGTTAAGTGTAGCGCCGTTTGGAACTGATATTACATTAGGTATACCTGTTTCATGTATAGCACAGACGTCCATTTCACCTTCTACAATTACACACCAATTGTAACCTATAATACTATCTATATTATAAAATACTTTTTCTGCACCTTTAACTAATTTAAAATTCTTTCTACCGTCTCTATATTTTATATTAATTAGTTGATCACCGATCATGTAATTAAACTTAATAGTATTTGTTTCTGCAGATAATTGAGGCATGTATTCCATACCTTCTGAAATATGAAGATCTTGTACTGTTTTTTTAGATATACCTCTTGATTTAAACCATTCTAAAGCTTTGCTTTCAACGGTTTTATGTGTTTCAGGACTATAAGAAGGACGTACATATTCTTTGTCAGTACCTCCTTTTCTTTGGTAAGTGTGTAGTTGAAATGTTTTGTTGCAATTATGACAAGTTCCTAATCCTCGTTCCCAATCATAACTTGCGCACTTTTTATTTTTGTTTTCAGCTTTGCGCTGGTGAGAGCAAAGGGGACAAACACCCTCTGCTTTACCAACTTGTAGATTATACTGATTGAAATTTTCGACTAAAAAACCATTAACCTCTACCGTATTTAACATGAATTTAAATTAATAATTATGACTAACACAATTGTTTGTCGGATGTTATATCATTGCTGCTTCGTGTTGAGCCCGTATTAAAACGGAAGATCATCATTTGTTGGTGCAGCGGCTGCCTGTGCTACAGGCGCGGATTGTGACTGTCCCTGCTGTTGTGCAGCGGGCATAGCTTCTCCGTCAGTCCAAACGACTTTGATATTACCTAAATAAATCTTAGGTTCTTTCGCTTCTCGTTCTTCCTTTGATTGATCTACAGTGACTGCGCCATTGTGACCAAATTGATCTACCTCGTTGTTTATTGAAACAACTACTGGTATGTATTTACCTTTTTTACCTTCATAAATTTTATTCTTTGGTATTTTGGTAACATCTAGGTTTCCTTTTAAAATTCCTGCCATATTATAATGTTTTGGTTATAAAATATTGGTTAGGGTCAAAGTTTTCTGTTTCATAAAACAGTTTGTAGGTATCAGCTGCTTCCTTTACTTTACGCTGACCCGATTCATAAAACTCAGGGGAGCATTCAAAGATACCTGTCTTTAATGTATTCTTATCAATTACTAAAAATAAAAATTCATAACCAAACATAGAGGAGTAGATATACGCCTGACTGTCATAGTTATATTTTTTACATCTTGGTTTGAATAAATTAATATCACTTGTCGTTTTTAAATCAACGATAAGCTTGTCGTCGTGGTTTACAATATCAGCTTTGCATTTCCACCATAAATCCTCTATTTGCATTATATTAGGAACTTCATATTCAATATTCATTCCTGATATTAATTCATTAAAGTATTTATTCTTTTCTATCTTTTCTACCATGTTCTCAATTTTATCTACTTCGTGTTGTAATAAGCAGATCTCTCCTTCAGATATTTCTTTATATTTTTTTGTATTCCGCGTGCTTGATTCTATAATCTTAAAACTTTTTAATTTGTTTGGTTCAAGTATAGCGGTATGAACATACCTTCCTATTACAAAGTTTACATGATTAGGAGTAGGTTCTCGTAGTTTAGTAGGGTCGTTCTGTAAGATTTGAATATTTGAGTTACTTAAAAACTCACGACCAATACCGCTATAGTATTGCTCGTCGTCTTCAAGCATTTTAAGAATTTTGTGTCTTTGCATTATAGTGTCATTTTAACATGATCTGGCGTTGCTTGCCTTGGCTTTTTAAAATCATCTGATTCGTCTTCGCCAAACGCGCCTAACGCGTAGAATCCTGTTAATTTAAGGGTAATTCTTGACATAGCCCTCTTTTCAGCCATTGCAAGAACGTAACTTTGTCTGCAATTTTTTTCATTAGCTTCACCATAAGTTTCTAGTTTTCTACTATTCCACTCAGCAGAAGCTTTTACAGCAGCTGAAACGCCCGGAGTATATTCTATACAGTCAAATGTAATATCAATATCCGCTTGAGCTTGTATTTTATCAATACCTGCTCTTGTAATTATAGTCCAACCTTGTGGACTCCTAAAAGTATCTTCTTTGTCAAGACCATACTTTTTGTATAACTCATTTAGTAATTCACTTTTTGTCATGTATTTCAATTTTTTTATTTAATTTTTTAGCAAGCTTAGCTACTTCATAATCGTTTAATGTATCAGCGATTAGTAATATAGCTTTTACTTTTTTCTTATAATTGTACATGCTCTATATATCAACTTGTACTCGTGTTCGGCTCGTGTTAACTTAAATAATCAACAACCTGTTCTGGTTCAACATTTTTTATTAGTTTGTCGATCCCGTCTTTTTTTATTTGTGATACTCTTACGTAAGATGCTGAGCCTTTTATACCCAACTTTTCTGATATTTCTTTTGCACTTAGTTTTTCGCAATCTAAACCATAACTCATTCGCAGTACGTTGTATTCTATTTCGCTTAAATACATTCTCATCAATCCCATTAAATATTGATTTAAAATATTTATGTTGTATGTAGTAGAGTTGTCTGGGATTTGTAATAAAATATTTGCGTCTGTAGAAGTGTTGACGTCTAAGCTTACAAAGATACTGTCGAAAAATACTTTTACCATTTCTTTGTTGCTGCTGTTCTTCCTGATTTCGTTTAACCTGTGCTCGGGTATTCTCATGCTTCCCCTGTTTATATCGATCGCTCTGCGTATTGAACCCTTTATTCTTTTCTTTAAGAATCCTTTTACCATAAGCGGTTCTTCTCCCGGTTTCGCTGTCCCATAAACTTTGTCCCAGTCTATTCTGTCTACGGCGTTTATCAAACCTATTGTTCCCTCTTGAATTAGATCGAGTATTGACATCACACCTGACGCCTGATAAGTTAATACGAATTTCCATGCTACNGCTTCTACNAACGGTCTTGCGCATTCTATTAAGTGTTCTCGAGATGTTTCGGAGTTGCAACATTCTTCAAATAACCTTTCTGTTAACTGTTCTTTGTAACGTATGTAGTTTTTTACACTGTAGTGTTTCATCGTTTAATCTTTGCTTCTCTTCTTTTAAAGAGCTACTCATATTTCTAAATATGGTACGTGTAGTTACTTGAAGTTGAGCAGCTAAGGATTTAACTGTGATTTTCTTACTTACGTCGTGCATGTATAGCATTGCTTCATACATATCGCTTTCACTTGCTTTCTTTCCTCGTCCTAATACTTTACCAACAAGCTTTAGCTTTTCAATACGATCAAGTCTACAACTATCTTTAAATATAATTTTCCTTAATCTATTCTTAGGAGGCTTATCCAATTCCTGCAACCACAAACTTTCAACCATGTTTACTAATCTGTTCTCGTCTATTACGAATGTAATAAATCCATTTGACTTGTTTGTAATGTGCTTTCCTAATTTTAAAAACATAGCTTTGGTTATGTGATCATTTAAATACCACAATACTAATAGATGCCACTTCAAAGATTTAAAAGAAGTAATCTTAGCTTTGCTCCTAAACAACTCATAACATTCATGAGTTCCAGCAGTATAGAGCTTATAATCTTTCGTCTCTTCATTTGGCATATCAAATATAGGATCGCGCCTATATACTATTCTGTGTTTATTTAAATATTCAAGGTTTCGTTCGTGCGACATTTGCGTGCTACTATATTAATTATTGTACCTATTGTCATACTCTTAATAATCTGTAATACCTCTGATATTTCCTTAAGTACCACAATTTATTTTTGATTTCATCAAATATTTCAAGTGCTCTCGCTTCTTTAGTTTTAGGCGTTACCTTTACACGATCGATATTAAATGTTATACGGCTAATTTCCTCGTGTATATCCCAGATTCGCGACGCCACGTAAGTTTCGTGACGCGCTTTTTTTCCGGATAGTAATAGCTTAGCGGGTGAATGTTTTATTTTAACTTTCATCTACTTCAATATTACTTAAGTTTAACTTTGCATTTTTTTCTGCATCAATACGTGACGTGTCGCAAGCGTAGTCCCATACTTCTTCGCATATATCTTCGGCTGTACCACCGTTATTAAGCTCATCGGCAAACCAAGTATAGACAGCAACTTTATAACCACCTTTAATATCAGATTCTAACTCGTCCCAAAGATCTTGAGCATCACTAGTCATATTAGCAAGGTAAGTACATTTAGAAGTATCTTGCGTAACATAGTGCATAGGTGTACCGTCCATGCTTTCTTCTGTTATATATATAGCCCAACCTTTAAGCTTGCCGCTGTATATATCATCGGTAACAATAACTTCTGTACCGAAGTAATCTTCAATTGCTTGTACATAGCTATCCGGCTGCGGAAGCTCATGTATTGGTGTATCTGCGTAACTCATAATACTATTTCAGATTTAAGTGCGTCAGTCTTGTTAATGTAATCTAATACATACTTAGCGCAATAGTTTTTTTGGAAACTATCTAGCTCTTTATACTTCTTGTCGAAGTGTTTTTCAGATACGATATTTAATAAGCCTTCTGTTAATGCAGTACTTTTTGTTTCTTTATAATTTTTCATATTTTACTTTATTTGTATATTATATCATTCGGTATCCGTGTTGGACCCGTTAGCATACTATTGTCGTGTGACATTAAAACCTTAAACTACCACCGATTTCAGTGTATAGTGCAATGCGGTGTGGTATAACTATAGTGTTGTTACACCCTCCACAACATTCTCCTTCTTCTTTAATTGGAAAAGGATTATGGCCTCTACCCTGAAATGAGTGATGGCAGATAACGCATTCGCGTGTATCATTTTCCATACTTATTTTTAAGATAGTGTTCGTAAATAGTTTTGCTAATCTGTACTAGTGAAGTGTAGATTACAGCACGAATATACTTATTTTGGTGGAACTTATCAAGAAAATCTAACTTTTCGTTNGTAAGTGTAGTCTCATCAATGTGTAATTTCGTGTGAATTAGATCAACTAACTCATAAATAGTTANNGTATAGCCTGCCCTTTCTTCTCTAAAGTATTCATCTTTAAAAAACTCAGCAGCAATATTATCGATCTCATCTAACTCGTCTTTAGTAAACCCAAAGTCTTCTGCTCTCACGTGTCTTGGTTTGAGTTATCTATTCTAGGTAATAACCTGTTGTATGTTATGCCATCATTATCTCTGCCAATGTTGTAATCAATAGTATAGTTGTCTTTTAAAAATTTACTATATTCTTCATATATTTCATTCCACGCATCATCTCCTAATTCTTTTCTAAACTCTAATATATAGCTATTGTCTTTTGTTAGGCCACCATAACAGTAGCATGACTCCATCATACTTTTAAAAGCGTCTTTGTTATCTTCAAAAGCATCAGTAATAAGTTGATGATCACGTAAGGGTAATTTATTTTTTTCCATTCTATTTTTATTAAATTGATTAAAGTCCCATCTCTTTGGTATAATTTCACTTTTCATTATATTATTTTTATACTTTGTTTTGTGTGACTGTACGTGTTCTTTATGTTCTTATTATAGAACTTTCCTATAGAATGACAATTACGCATTCTTTGAAATGTACGTACATGTACTTTCCAATATGAATACATAGTACCGTTTTGAAACAACACTAGTAGTATTCTCTTTTCTCGATCATACGAGACCTGTTTAATTGCTTTACTATCAACTAGTAAAACTTCTTTGCTTACTTTTCTCATAGAAAGTACGAGAGGATTCGAACCTCTCTGCTCACAAGCCGGACTGCGAGCCTCCATTTACTTTGTACACCACGGATTAATTTATTAGACCTAAAGATCTTTTGTTAATCCTAATTAAATGAAATCTGAATTAAAGGAGCTATTAACCGATCTTCTTTACATATTTCCATTTAGTTGCGACGGGCAGACTCGAACTGCCGACCTTTGGGTTATGAGCCCAACGAGATACCACTTCTCCACGTCGCTGTATTTAGGTGAATGACGACTTTGCCGTGCAATACCGTTTCATTTTTATAGCCGCAGTAGCCACCTAGTTAAAATAAATATTACATATATAATATCATTTGTCTTTCGTGTCAGGCTCGTTTGCATAACTACCTAACTTAAACTTATAACTTAAGTCATCAGCAATGGAGTGTATAGCACTTACTACCGCTTCCTGTATTAAGTTATGTATTCTACTATCCATATAACCAACAGGGCTCAACGCATCTGTATTATGATTTTCTAAAGTGTCAATTACTTTTTTCATTGCTTCTTTAACTTCTATATCGATCAGCTCTCTAGTCATCTTTATTAAGGTTTAATTTACTTTTTATTATTGTTTCAATATCAACGCCATACAACGCACCTTCTAAAGCTAAATAAGCCGCTTGGTGAATATTGTTAGCTCTTTGCCCTGTCATAGGGTCATCTGCAAACACATCATAGCTTAACTCATCTATAATTTTTTTGCAATCCTCAGTATACATTACTTTGCTTTCACAATATTCATGCATGTGTTCACTTATATAATCGTCTTCAAATTCGTAGTCATCACTCATTAGTTCCCAATTTATATCAGTAACGATCGTATCAATACAATCTTTTTGGTAGTCTTTAGCGGCTTGTTCTGCTTCAGATAGCCACTCACTTATATTATTGCTTGTCATATTAATCTAATTTTGTCCAATATGTAAATTTATTCATTCTTTTAACTTCACCTTTGAGCTCTTGAATTATTTGAATTAATTCAGTTGAGTCAAGTATTTTTAATTGCTTTTTAGTCGGATAATGTTTCATGCTATTTATTTACTTTTATATCAATACTCGATCGTGTCAGCTTCGATCTGTTCTTCACCGCATCTTGGGCATACATCACCGCATATATCATCACTTACAATTGATGTTAATATTGTATGGCCACAGTTGTAGCACTCGCCGTCTATTTTATTTTGGTACCACTCCATCGGTTAAATATTTACTTATGTAATGTTTTAATACCGCTTCTTTCTCATCATCTGTTAACGAGTGAAACCCAAACTCTGCAAACATTTCGTCACTAAGCCTATTTAGTTCTGCTAAATTTTTATACTTACTCATATTCTTTTATTACTTTTAAATTATATTCTTTTCCCACATAATTAATGTGTCTTTGTGTAGTCACTGACCACCACCCGTGTTGAAGTATATGTGCATCTTCAAACTGAGTGTCACGCACTATTGTTGCTACGTGTGTATTGTAAGAGTAGATTTTATTATCTATTTCTCTNAAATTCTGNGTGTGTCGATCAAATCTTTTCATTACCCNTGATTTTCAATTGGNGTTAATCCTTCATCGGCGTTCCTCGCCATCCATTCTATATTATCTAAACTAAAACCATACTCAATTAAGTAGTCCTCATAGTTTATATTTTTCCAGTCCTCATTCCAGTCTGGTTCTTCAGTCATATCTTTTTGATATACTTTACTGTCCATAAAATTTAATATTGTTAAAATCATAATCTTTAATTTATATTTATATCATTACTATTTCGTATCAGGCTCGTTGTCTATTTTAACAAGTTTACCATTTACCTTTTTATATCCCATTCTTTTGTATGAACGGTCGAGTACTTTTCTGGTTACATCTTTACCATCTCTATATACTATCATATTTAATTTATTTTTAATTCTTTTGATTCCATGCAAAGTGGATAATAGAGGTCAAAAATATCATTATGTAAAGCTTTTCTACACTCTATATTTCTTTGGTCTAATAAAACACACTCTTCTTTAGTAATATTTAAATTGTACCATATTATGTCTTCAGCGTCCTCATCTAAATGATACTGTAGTTCACTAAATGCAAGTTTAGTTAAGTATTTAATAGCTTCTTTACTATTAGTTATTGGTTTATTTATAAATTTTCTGTTTTTCATAACTCAGTATATGTTTTAATTTCACCTTTGTCATCTGAGTCCATAAACTCATTACCAAACATAATCGTATTGATTAGTTCTTCTATTTGTATTTCCTCTCTTCCAGATTTTACTCTTTTTAACTGGTAAAGAAATTTTACTAGTGTACCTACTTGTGCTTGTCTAAATTCTATTTTCATAATTATTATTTATTTAATTTAATTATTTATATAATCTTCAAAACTTTCTCCAGTTTCATAAAAACTATTATAAAACTCTTCCATGTTTCTATACATTCCCTCGAATACTAAAAAGTCAAAATTATTTGCTTTGAGTAGTTTTGAATTCCAATTTAGAGGCAATCCACCTTTCTGAAATTCTACCAATTTAATATTGTATTCAGAGAAGTTGTTTAATACTATTATAGGGTCTACTGTATCAAACCCAACCGTTACTTTTCTATTATTTTTCATATCTTTATTTATTTATTCTTATAAATTTTTCTAGTAAATCTTCTATTGCAAAATGTAAGTCAGGTGGACATTCGCCACTTTCTAAGTTGTAGTCTTCACTTAGTAATTCCCAATCTATGTAGTGTATTAATTCTTTTTTACTTTCCATGTTATTGTTATTTTAAATTCACTTATTATATCATAGTAAATCCGTATTGGACCCGTAATAGTAAAGTAGTAGTTTTGTTTAAGTACAGATAAGTAGTGCACAGGTATTACTCACCTTCTCTTACTGTGAGTAAAGTGTAAAAACGTGACGTTAGGTAGTATAATATAAATAATAACACCCTACTGTCACACTTTTACTTATTATATCAGTATAGAATCGTGCTCGGTCCAGGAAAGTAAGCGAGCGTAGCGAGCAGGACAGTGGCCCACCTTACTCATTTTTGCTATACATGCTATACGCACCTGCCCGTTCCCCTGTATTCCTGCGGTGCCACGAGGGCCGATCAGGTCAA
>JGI24003J15210_10000739_pt1 | contig 14027 bp, 14 predicted proteins | sample LinPmetageLP28_FD_15210 | JGI IMG/M metagenome (IMG submission 15210)
TTGATGGGGTGGGTTGAACAAAACCCCCTATCAGTGATCAACCAATAAGCTGCTTAACGATTTCCAACTGTTTGTCAGCTGTACTCTGGTTAGCAATGAACTGTTTCTCCCTATAGTGTTTGTCAGTAGTACTAGTCAGTTTGTTTTGTAACATGTCAGTAGCTACTTGCACATTCTCTGCATGACTAGCAAAGGTATCTCTTACATCATGAAGACCAACAGTTAGCACAGAGCTACAAGTCTTACTTGCTAGTCCTCTTAATCCTCCATTAGTATTTACAACAAGCTTTCCCTTACTTTGCTTAGTGCTTCTGCCACGCCAGATCCGTTGTCTGGTAGCAGAATCTATTGCAGTCTTAGCAACACCTGTAATGTTTCTTTCAGAGTCATAAATATATTTAGGAAACAGGTAAGGGGAAAGGGGATACTTCTTTCTTGCTTCTAATGTTTGTAAGTAAATGCTCTCAACGAGTTCATTCATCACAATAGGAAACAACTTATTCTTATGCAGAGTGTTGAAGTGATACCTTCCATTCTTCTGTTTGATATCTGAACATTTAATATCTGCAACTGCTTGTCCTCTTGCACTGGTAGCCATGATGAATTGAATATACAAACCTTCAACTGGGTTATGCCATTCCTTACAAGCTTCCCATAAAGCTTTGAACTCTGGTGCTTCAATAGGCTTAGGCTTTCTAAGATCATCAACACCCTTTCTAACACCAGCAATCCTTATCTTTATAAACTTATTACTTGTTAGGCTGTCTAGATCATCATGCATGTTGAGAAGTTCTTTCATTACAAATCTTACTAAGCCCATAATTTTAATTGAATGTGATGGAGTATTCTCTGCTATCTTAGACCACCAAGCATTAATAACTTTAACTTGCAGATCAACAACTGGTGTATCACCAATATCTTTTCTTACATGGTTATTCCAGATAGCTATGTTTTGTTTGTAAGTCTGTACAGTCTGTCCTTGTCGCACTTCTTCCCAGACACCCTTAGCATTCTTCTTTCTAATCACACTAGGCTTTACATAGTTTAGATTTAAGAAGTCCTCATCAAAGAACTTGTTTAATGTAATGCGTTTAATATCACTATCCTGTGAAAGCATTGGGTTCTTACCTTGTCTTCTAATAGCTTCCCAGTCTGCAACCATCTGTCTAGCTTGAGGTGGTGTCAGTCCTTTGCCCTTTGCCTCTTTGGCTAGCTCTCCAAATGAGTGTCGCTTTCTCTTACCATTATAGAGGTAGTCATAGACCCATGTTTTCTGACCAGTTCTTAATACTCTAAGTTTTAGGTGATCTTGTTTGCTATCAGCCACAAAGTAATCACTATCGGGATTAGGTTTGTAGTCATTAGCGTTCTCATACTTAATTTGAATCGGTTTAGATCTGTTTGGACTCATACTATTAACTGTTAAATAACCCCTCTAAATAAGCAGATATGAGCGTTTAAACACTATCTCTATATCCGTGGTACACATTTGGTACACATGTTGTTAATCTAGCTATAACAGTATTGGAATCTATTGACCAATAAAATCTTTAATTAATTTGAGGATATGCAATAGTTTGCAAGTGCATTTCAATTAAAACAAATACTTAAGGAGGTTGGTAATAGAGTAGAAAAGGGGTGTTTTAAACTATCATAATCCTTAGGTCGGGGGTTCAAATCCCTCCTCCGCTACCAAAGATTTAGCGGTATACAAAGAACACAGACTCTCCAACAGATACTCCATTTAGAAACACCAATTAATGGTACACAAATGATACACATTGCATGTGTGGTACTATTTAAAACAGCCAAATACTTGTACATACAAGCAGTCTATTGGATATGAATTAACCCATTGATATTATTGTATAATTTGATTCTGTATGTTAAGGAGTTGCTGTACATGCAGTAGATTCAGCAGTGTGTATTTAGTCTTCTGTAGTTAACAAATAGTTAAGCTCTTAATAAAACTAATCACCTATTGCTAACCCTTGCAAAGACACCCCCTCAATAGAGGGGGCTTACTTTATTATCTATTATCTCTATTTAAATATTTATCTTTATCTTTATAGAGTAGTAGAACTTCACTTAACTAAATGATTTAAAAGGTAACAGTAGGATCAAATCCTCATTTATCTTTCATTTCTTTAGCACGCTTAGCTTCTTATGCTTTCTTTTTCTTAACCGCAATTCTTGCAAGATCAGCTTCAATGTCTTCATTGTATCTAGTCGTATAACTCCAGATCTTTGTAAATTGATTCTTTTGTTTAATGACTATGCCACTATCTATTAAAGGTTGAAGATGTTTCATGAAAGCATCTTTTCTCATGGTACGATAAAACTGCATTCGTAACTTTTGTAGTTCGTCATCAGTTAAATGCATACTCATGTTGTAGAGAATATGCCTTCTTTGCACTATGCTCCAAAGGATATCTCTAGGAGTGATAGGCATCTGCGATGTGATGTCTATCCACTTACTGGGTTGATGTTTAAACCAGTAGTTATTAAGACTTCCCATCATGAACTCCTTGAGTGTGCTTCATTACAAAGCTATCAAGAGATTCTGGTGTGAAGTATATTCTATTCCCAATTAGTGTGGGAGTAGGTTCGGTCTTGTTAGACCTACCATAGAACTGATGTTTAAAAGCGTGTATCTTCATACCTAAGTAATCAGAAGCTGCTGCTATATTCATCAATCTTGGTCTATTATTCACAGGAATTTCTTCCATAATTGAACTTCTTTCATTTAGTTATGATCTGAGTTGTTCTGTAGGTTCTGGATCTTCTACCTAGGTTGGTTGATAAGGTACATTCCAATAACGAATCACCTTTCAACTCCATGATTCTTTTATAAGCAATATTGACCCCTATTAAAGTTGGAATAAGAGAAAGATACTCACATTTTCAATCAAAATGTTGGTATTTAGCTGAATTTACCCTTAGGCCATGCTGACCAAGTCAACATTAGGACATACCCGATACCTGTCCATGCAGTGAATACAGTTATAATAGATATTGGCCATCTATATGAATGCAATCGATAGAAGCTTATTGAAATAGGTAAAACATAAATTGGAAATAGGATTAAAATTATAGATCCAATTAATCTACCTGAGATCCTCGTGTTATTGTGTGATGTTATTTTCTTATTAATTTCACTAATTGCTTTTTCCAAATATTTTCTATCTTCAGCAATAGCATTAAGTTTTGCAATAATATCAGGATCTGTGACTTTTCTAGTTAATGTAAATCCAGTTGTGTCACTGGTATCAACATTATTTACAGACTCAGGATAATATTGGTTCATTAAGTTTTGAAGAGCTGCTTCAATATCGTTTTTATGGTTAATTACCTCTACTCCCTTATATGAATTAAATTTCAAACCATTATCAATATAGTCACCATCAGCATTCTTTTTAACTAAGAACACATTGAGTATTAAGAGAAGGATAATAGTTATTGCTAGAGGTAATCCAAAACTTAAAGCTGTTCTATTCTGAAGGTGTTTCATATCTTTATAAGTTTATTACTGACCCAAGGATTTATCAAATTCATTTGCCATTGATGTGCAGAATAGCAATTCGTTTTGAATATAGCTGTTAGATACATAGTCACCAGACTTAAGATAATTGTCTGTCATATCTGCAAGATACAACTTAGATTTAGCTATAATTAAGTCAGCAACTTCTTTCTCAGCCACATCTATCTTAATATTCTTAACTTTAGAATGTAATGTTGCAGCGAAAAGACCAAGCTTATTCGAAGATGTGAAATATTCATCTGCTAAAGTTTTATCTTGATCAAATACAATAGCATTTATTGAATTTAACAAAGCACTACATCGTTGAAGTGTGTAAATCATTGCTCCATTATCACTCTGAATGTCATGATCCAGAATATATTGACTAAGAGGTTTAAAGGATTGTTGCGAATTAGCCACAGACATAAAGCCTAACAAGATTAATATGGAGAGTAGGTGTTTCATTCTTCTAGTAAAGTTTGTACCTTTCTGGGATCTCTATTAGATCCTGCCAGTATATAGTCATATGGTAAGTAATTGTTTTTTCCAATAAAACTATATGTTGGTCTATCTCTTGAGTAAATTTTTCTTGATCAGATTTATTTTTAACAATGTCGCCAAGTAAAACAGTAAATAGTTTTGTATATCCAATTGAAGAACTAGAAAAACATATAGTATAAGCAAAAAATGAATTATTTCTTAAATTACTCTCTAAATCTTTTTTATCTATTGAAGTTTTGTCTGTATCATACTGATCAATTAGCTTACTTGTATAAGAATAATTGAAGTCAATGGGATATTCTTTCTCAATATATTTAATAATACCAATCTGAAAAATCTTTGCATCGCTTTCTCTCATTCCTTTATTAAGTAATATTGAAAACAACATTGAAGATTTTGCATAAAGCCAAGAATTTCTTATTTCATTAAAACTATCTTGAAGATTTAGATTTGTGAGTTCTTTAATTTGTTCTATTAAAGCTTCTGCTTCATCATTTATTCTACTTATTTCAAATAAGTAAGTAGTTTCTAAAACCAAGGCATCAGGTTTAATATTTAGCATTACAGTTTTTCAATTTCCATTGTAAAGGCTCATACTTATAGACACCTTGGCCTAGAGTTTTGACGCAAGCCTTAACACCCTTCGTTTGTTTATCTAAATAATAAATCTTCTTTTCAGGTGATGATTTAATTGTTTCACTGGAATTATCTATAACCCCAAATGTATCGTAAACAACCCACGTTATAATTAACGCCATAACAATTAAGATAATAATTGATAAGCCTTTTCTTTTTTCCTCAGGTGCATCTTCAACTATGGTTTTTTCTTGATTAATAAACTCACCACAATGCTTACATTTGACAGCTGCTTCTTGTATTTCTTCTGCACAGAACGGACATAACTTGGACATATTAAAATCTTATCCTAGATACGCTAAAAGACAATTCACAAAAATAACCCTCTGCCTCACTTCGACCATAATAAGGTCTAAATGCTGGCACTTTCATCAGCTAGAATACGAATCACAAACTCAATAGAAAGGGATCTAACCTGTGGCAAAAACTCACTATATCAATCCACGCTTTTATCAAAACGAAAAAACCATCTCACTTAATCCATCTAAACCCTTCAACCGCAAAAGACGCAAACCTAAGAACTATAGCTTTCTTAAATCTCTAATCTTAGTATTAGTAATATTTTCTGCATTCATTGGCTATTCTGCTTATGCCGAAGATTATTATTGCCAACAAAAACACGTAGTAGGTTTTAAAGGGATTCCTGAATCAGATTTGAAAGCTATTGAATTTGAACCAAGAGACTTTGAAGTTGATACCACTAATCCTGAATGGAACTGTGAATATCCAGAAGGTGAAGACTTTTTATACTGTGCAGACTATTTCAGTCAGTTCATTATGCAAAAAGAAACCAAAGAATTCACTCTTACCTATCACAATGGCTTGATTAAAAATGCTCAAGATAATTTATATGTAGGCTATGGCCAGTGCATGCCAAGACACGATGTGCCCGCTGATATTGTAATAGGTTAATATATTTCTAAAAAAGCTTATCTAATTTCTTGCAAGTGTATCTAGTTACTTCAGCAGGATCCATCATTCCATTAGAATAAACTGCAGTGCCTGAGAACCTGTCTATTGAAAACGTTTCTGAATATATTTTTCGTTCAGCATATATCTTGCTGTCAGTAACGGCTACAATGTCCATGTAATTGCCTTGGTAATGCCAAAGTTTCTTTTTTTGTAAATCAATTTGCACTTCAGTATATTCATTTAGCATTAGATATTCTTGATTGTAACAAGCAAGTCGTATTTCATCAGCACTAGCCACAGACATAAAGCTAAAGAAGATAAGTATAGAGAGTAGGTGTTTCATTAGTAATTTAGTAATTCTAAACCACATTTTGCTGTTAATGTAGTGGTTACCAAAGCTTCACCTTGAAGGCCTCTGGATTTAGTATAAGTGTAATGTGTCCAGCCGCTATCAATCTGTATTACATGTCTATCTTCGAGACTAAATGGGTGAGATACAACTATAAGGTAACTTTGATCAGCGTTATTTTTTGTATGATCATAAAAATAAGTAACAACACCAGTATATAACTTCTCACCATATTCCAATTCGACTGGATCACCTATTTTTGCAGGAAGATTAAATCTAATTATTTGTTTTTTTTGATGCATTCCATCATCAAATTCATAGACTTCATCAATTTTGTGATGAGTTTCAATTCCGTTCCCTGTCCATCTACCTTCAGGACAAGTTAGTTCATAGCTTGTGGCATTAGCTACAGATGTAAACCCTAACAAGATTAATATGGAGAGTAGGTGTTTCATTTATTTTTTAGATGTTCAAATAATCTTGTGGCTACTTTAGATTCACCTAATGCAATTTCACCCATCTCATTACCACCATCAATCATTCCATCTAAAAATGCAGTTGTTTTATCTTGAGTAAGCTCAATCATTCTATCGAATGCATTATTATTTGGTCCAAATAACTCAAGATATATAGATTCAACTACAATTTTTGCTGGTTCAGTCCCAACTGTTAAACCCATTGACTGATTAATTTTATCACCGCAGCCATATCCATATCCAACAATATAATCATCTTCAATTGAAAGAGCTTTACCTGACATATTGGCCAAAATAATTGCCATTTTTGCCAACTCAACAACAGCCCCTACTTGTCTAATAAGTTTTTCAGAAGATGGTTCTTTTTTATTAAAAAAATTAAACATTTCTATAAATATATATGGTCAAATGAAGTAATCTTCACTTTTTTAAGAGTGGAATTAAATAATTTTTCTGATGCTGTAAATAATAAGAGAAGATGATCAAAATCATTATTTGATAACCTTGTATTAAAACAATCCTGTTCTAACGTTCTAACATTGCCAATAGTATTATTATCTTTTGAGTAATTAACTATTAAATCATTTAAACTTCCTTCAAAGGCTCCATGATTCATCTCAATCATCTTTATTAATTTTTCTTTGAAGTCCACTAAATTAAATGCACTCTCTTGAAATAAATTAAGTTCTCTAATTTTCTTGTAATAAATTGAAAATCTTAATGCTGTGGAGTGAGATGTTAAATTATTTATATCACCCTTCCTTGAATTGTAATAATCATTCTCTAAGCGTGTTGCTAGATTTAAACAATCTAAAGTACACTTATCTTTATTAAAAAAAGCCATTGAGTTTGTTGCTAGGTCAGCAGAACCCATTCTAAGTTTAAATAGCCCAAACATAATAAAATCTTATCTCAAATACACAAATAAGCAATTCTGTTTATAAATTTCCCTTATTAGGTATGTTAAAATTAGATATTAATTAATTATGTTTAGAGATTTCACTGCTTTCTCAGTCTCTGATAAATGATAGATAATTTTATTCTTTAAAATATTTCCAACTTCAAAAGTAGATACTAAATTATTTGAAAAATTATCATCTTTAAGATTTAAGCCAAAGTCAATTAGTAGGCTAGCAATTAAATCTCCAACATCAGAGTGCTTTGCAAAGGACGTCTTGTATCTACTAAAATGACTAAATTCTTCATTCTCTCTAAACTCAACAGAATATATTTTTTCAACATATTTGATTAGACCATCTCTGAGTTGATCGTATATGAGAATATCATTATTCTTTGCCAAAGCTGAAAATAAAACCTGAGCTTTTAGAAGTACCCACAATTTCATAGCTATTGATTTGTCTATTAAACAATAATCCAAAAGCTCTAGTCTTAAATTATCTACTTCAGACTCAATTGTTTGATAGTGTAATATAGATGCTTCAAATATTGTCTGGGCCCTATTAACTTCTATTTTTTTCTTTCCAAAACCAAACATACAAAAATCTTATCTCAGATTTCAGAATAATCAATTCTGTTTACAAACCACCCTTATATATAACAAACCCCCATGTTTTAGATTGATGGGGTGGGTTGATCAAACCCTCCTATGTGTTAATATTTTATATGAAGTTTAATGAAGATTATAAAGTTGGAGATTACTTTTCGGGTGTACTTTTAGAAACATTTAAAGAAAAAGGAATAAGTAGACCTCGAGTTCGTCCTGTAGAAATGTTTTCTGATAATATAAGAGTTGAATTCCCTAGAAATAAAAGAGAAGGCCATCCGTTAGGAACTCAGTTTAGAGCTTTAGTAAAAGTTGCTCAAAAAACAAAAAAGACAACAGGAGAAATTTCTGGTCCACCTTATTTGGTTGCTAGTGATAAGAGTATAGACTTAGTAAGTGAATATTCTCCAATTAAGCAAATTTTTGCTATTCCTATTGGGGATAGAGTTTATGAATATATTTCAGAAACAAGTGAACTTATTATAAATCCAATTAATTATTTAAGAAAAAAAGCTTATGATAATTCTGTATATGAACTTAAAGAAAAAACTACTACTTCAATTGTTAGAACTAGAAGTACAGTTATACGATCATATGCTATTCAACGATCTAAGGGCGTGTGTGAGGGATGTAATACAGCGGCACCATTTACAACAAAAAATGGAGATCCCTATTTAGAAGTTCATCATATTATTCAACTAAGCAAAGGAGGTCCAGATCATCCTGAAAATGTTGCAGCTTTATGTCCTAATTGTCATAGACGAACTGAAAAGTCTCAAGATAGTGAGGAGTTTAATAATACCATTAAGAAAAAAATTTTGTTATTGGAAGAAAGTCTTGGGGCAGTTTAATTGTCTTAATGAAGACGTATCTATTTCACGTACATTATATATATAACAAACCCCCCGTATATGTGGTTGATGGGGTGGGTTGAACAAAACCCCCTATCAGTGATCAACCAATAAGCTGCTTAACGATTTCCAACTGTTTGTCAGCTGTACTCTGGTTAGCAATGAACTGTTTCTCCCTATAGTGTTTGTCAGTAGTACTAGTCAGTTTGTTTTGTAACATGTCAGTAGCTACTTGCACATTCTCTGCATGACTAGCAAAGGTATCTCTTACATCATGAAGACCAACAGTTAGCACAGAGCTACAAGTCTTACTTGCTAGTCCTCTTAATCCTCCATTAGTATTTACAACAAGCTTTCCCTTACTTTGCTTAGTGCTTCTGCCACGCCAGATCCGTTGTCTGGTAGCAGAATCTATTGCAGTCTTAGCAACACCTGTAATGTTTCTTTCAGAGTCATAAATATATTTAGGAAACAGGTAAGGGGAAAGGGGATACTTCTTTCTTGCTTCTAATGTTTGTAAGTAAATGCTCTCAACGAGTTCATTCATCACAATAGGAAACAACTTATTCTTATGCAGAGTGTTGAAGTGATACCTTCCATTCTTCTGTTTGATATCTGAACATTTAATATCTGCAACTGCTTGTCCTCTTGCACTGGTAGCCATGATGAATTGAATATACAAACCTTCAACTGGGTTATGCCATTCCTTACAAGCTTCCCATAAAGCTTTGAACTCTGGTGCTTCAATAGGCTTAGGCTTTCTAAGATCATCAACACCCTTTCTAACACCAGCAATCCTTATCTTTATAAACTTATTACTTGTTAGGCTGTCTAGATCATCATGCATGTTGAGAAGTTCTTTCATTACAAATCTTACTAAGCCCATAATTTTAATTGAATGTGATGGAGTATTCTCTGCTATCTTAGACCACCAAGCATTAATAACTTTAACTTGCAGATCAACAACTGGTGTATCACCAATATCTTTTCTTACATGGTTATTCCAGATAGCTATGTTTTGTTTGTAAGTCTGTACAGTCTGTCCTTGTCGCACTTCTTCCCAGACACCCTTAGCATTCTTCTTTCTAATCACACTAGGCTTTACATAGTTTAGATTTAAGAAGTCCTCATCAAAGAACTTGTTTAATGTAATGCGTTTAATATCACTATCCTGTGAAAGCATTGGGTTCTTACCTTGTCTTCTAATAGCTTCCCAGTCTGCAACCATCTGTCTAGCTTGAGGTGGTGTCAGTCCTTTGCCCTTTGCCTCTTTGGCTAGCTCTCCAAATGAGTGTCGCTTTCTCTTACCATTATAGAGGTAGTCATAGACCCATGTTTTCTGACCAGTTCTTAATACTCTAAGTTTTAGGTGATCTTGTTTGCTATCAGCCACAAAGTAATCACTATCGGGATTAGGTTTGTAGTCATTAGCGTTCTCATACTTAATTTGAATCGGTTTAGATCTGTTTGGACTCATACTATTAACTGTTAAATAACCCCTCTAAATAAGCAGATATGAGCGTTTAAACACTATCTCTATATCCGTGGTACACATTTGGTACACATGTTGTTAATCTAGCTATAACAGTATTGGAATCTATTGACCAATAAAATCTTTAATTAATTTGAGGATATGCAATAGTTTGCAAGTGCATTTCAATTAAAACAAATACTTAAGGAGGTTGGTAATAGAGTAGAAAAGGGGTGTTTTAAACTATCATAATCCTTAGGTCGGGGGTTCAAATCCCTCCTCCGCTACCAAAGATTTAGCGGTATACAAAGAACACAGACTCTCCAACAGATACTCCATTTAGAAACACCAATTAATGGTACACAAATGATACACATTGCATGTGTGGTACTATTTAAAACAGCCAAATACTTGTACATACAAGCAGTCTATTGGATATGAATTAACCCATTGATATTATTGTATAATTTGATTCTGTATGTTAAGGAGTTGCTGTACATGCAGTAGATTCAGCAGTGTGTATTTAGTCTTCTGTAGTTAACAAATAGTTAAGCTCTTAATAAAACTAATCACCTATTGCTAACCCTTGCAAAGACACCCCCTCAATAGAGGGGGCTTACTTTATTATCTATTATCTCTATTTAAATATTTATCTTTATCTTTATAGAGTAGTAGAACTTCACTTAACTAAATGATTTAAAAGGTAACAGTAGGATCAAATCCTCATTTATCTTTCATTTCTTTAGCACGCTTAGCTTCTTATGCTTTCTTTTTCTTAACCGCAATTCTTGCAAGATCAGCTTCAATGTCTTCATTGTATCTAGTCGTATAACTCCAGATCTTTGTAAATTGATTCTTTTGTTTAATGACTATGCCACTATCTATTAAAGGTTGAAGATGTTTCATGAAAGCATCTTTTCTCATGGTACGATAAAACTGCATTCGTAACTTTTGTAGTTCGTCATCAGTTAAATGCATACTCATGTTGTAGAGAATATGCCTTCTTTGCACTATGCTCCAAAGGATATCTCTAGGAGTGATAGGCATCTGCGATGTGATGTCTATCCACTTACTGGGTTGATGTTTAAACCAGTAGTTATTAAGACTTCCCATCATGAACTCCTTGAGTGTGCTTCATTACAAAGCTATCAAGAGATTCTGGTGTGAAGTATATTCTATTCCCAATTAGTGTGGGAGTAGGTTCGGTCTTGTTAGACCTACCATAGAACTGATGTTTAAAAGCGTGTATCTTCATACCTAAGTAATCAGAAGCTGCTGCTATATTCATCAATCTTGGTCTATTATTCACAGGAATTTCTTCCATAATTGAACTTCTTTCATTTAGTTATGATCTGAGTTGTTCTGTAGGTTCTGGATCTTCTACCTAGGTTGGTTGATAAGGTACATTCCAATAACGAATCACCTTTCAACTCCATGATTCTTTTATAAGCAATATTGACCCCTATTAAAGTTGGAATAAGAGAAAGATACTCACATTTTCAATCAAAATGTTGGTATTTAGCTGAATTTACCCTTAGGCCATGCTGACCAAGTCAACATTAGGACATACCCGATACCTGTCCATGCAGTGAATACAGTTATAATAGATATTGGCCATCTATATGAATGCAATCGATAGAAGCTTATTGAAATAGGTAAAACATAAATTGGAAATAGGATTAAAATTATAGATCCAATTAATCTACCTGAGATCCTCGTGTTATTGTGTGATGTTATTTTCTTATTAATTTCACTAATTGCTTTTTCCAAATATTTTCTATCTTCAGCAATAGCATTAAGTTTTGCAATAATATCAGGATCTGTGACTTTTCTAGTTAATGTAAATCCAGTTGTGTCACTGGTATCAACATTATTTACAGACTCAGGATAATATTGGTTCATTAAGTTTTGAAGAGCTGCTTCAATATCGTTTTTATGGTTAATTACCTCTACTCCCTTATATGAATTAAATTTCAAACCATTATCAATATAGTCACCATCAGCATTCTTTTTAACTAAGAACACATTGAGTATTAAGAGAAGGATAATAGTTATTGCTAGAGGTAATCCAAAACTTAAAGCTGTTCTATTCTGAAGGTGTTTCATATCTTTATAAGTTTATTACTGACCCAAGGATTTATCAAATTCATTTGCCATTGATGTGCAGAATAGCAATTCGTTTTGAATATAGCTGTTAGATACATAGTCACCAGACTTAAGATAATTGTCTGTCATATCTGCAAGATACAACTTAGATTTAGCTATAATTAAGTCAGCAACTTCTTTCTCAGCCACATCTATCTTAATATTCTTAACTTTAGAATGTAATGTTGCAGCGAAAAGACCAAGCTTATTCGAAGATGTGAAATATTCATCTGCTAAAGTTTTATCTTGATCAAATACAATAGCATTTATTGAATTTAACAAAGCACTACATCGTTGAAGTGTGTAAATCATTGCTCCATTATCACTCTGAATGTCATGATCCAGAATATATTGACTAAGAGGTTTAAAGGATTGTTGCGAATTAGCCACAGACATAAAGCCTAACAAGATTAATATGGAGAGTAGGTGTTTCATTCTTCTAGTAAAGTTTGTACCTTTCTGGGATCTCTATTAGATCCTGCCAGTATATAGTCATATGGTAAGTAATTGTTTTTTCCAATAAAACTATATGTTGGTCTATCTCTTGAGTAAATTTTTCTTGATCAGATTTATTTTTAACAATGTCGCCAAGTAAAACAGTAAATAGTTTTGTATATCCAATTGAAGAACTAGAAAAACATATAGTATAAGCAAAAAATGAATTATTTCTTAAATTACTCTCTAAATCTTTTTTATCTATTGAAGTTTTGTCTGTATCATACTGATCAATTAGCTTACTTGTATAAGAATAATTGAAGTCAATGGGATATTCTTTCTCAATATATTTAATAATACCAATCTGAAAAATCTTTGCATCGCTTTCTCTCATTCCTTTATTAAGTAATATTGAAAACAACATTGAAGATTTTGCATAAAGCCAAGAATTTCTTATTTCATTAAAACTATCTTGAAGATTTAGATTTGTGAGTTCTTTAATTTGTTCTATTAAAGCTTCTGCTTCATCATTTATTCTACTTATTTCAAATAAGTAAGTAGTTTCTAAAACCAAGGCATCAGGTTTAATATTTAGCATTACAGTTTTTCAATTTCCATTGTAAAGGCTCATACTTATAGACACCTTGGCCTAGAGTTTTGACGCAAGCCTTAACACCCTTCGTTTGTTTATCTAAATAATAAATCTTCTTTTCAGGTGATGATTTAATTGTTTCACTGGAATTATCTATAACCCCAAATGTATCGTAAACAACCCACGTTATAATTAACGCCATAACAATTAAGATAATAATTGATAAGCCTTTTCTTTTTTCCTCAGGTGCATCTTCAACTATGGTTTTTTCTTGATTAATAAACTCACCACAATGCTTACATTTGACAGCTGCTTCTTGTATTTCTTCTGCACAGAACGGACATAACTTGGACATATTAAAATCTTATCCTAGATACGCTAAAAGACAATTCACAAAAATAACCCTCTGCCTCACTTCGACCATAATAAGGTCTAAATGCTGGCACTTTCATCAGCTAGAATACGAATCACAAACTCAATAGAAAGGGATCTAACCTGTGGCAAAAACTCACTATATCAATCCACGCTTTTATCAAAACGAAAAAACCATCTCACTTAATCCATCTAAACCCTTCAACCGCAAAAGACGCAAACCTAAGAACTATAGCTTTCTTAAATCTCTAATCTTAGTATTA
>JGI24003J15210_10000740_pt1 | contig 14026 bp, 18 predicted proteins | sample LinPmetageLP28_FD_15210 | JGI IMG/M metagenome (IMG submission 15210)
CATTTTCTTCAATTTTTGGTAAATAGACCTCAATATATGCCTCACAATTTGGGCATGATAAGTTCGTGACAACATCAAATTCTTCGTTCTCATCTCCAATATCATGGTCGCCACCCCATATTAATTTTGTTCCACAATGCCAACAATTCATAGCTTTCTCCTTTTAAAATTGGTCATATAAATTCATAGGATTTTGTAATTCTTCTAATGGTTCAAGCACACCATTCTTTCTAAATAATGTTTTGGTTGAGTAATCTACATTACCAGAATTTGATTTAACAAGAGCGCATTTAACTACACTCATTCTTTCATACGCCACTCTTTGTTCTTCACAAATCCTCTCACAATCCTCCGCGCTCGCCAACCACATAGCTATCGCCCACCTAACTGAATCTGTAATACTACTTGCACCACGAATCTCGGCTCTATGGCTCATAGCATCATCGCTATCATTAGCTAAAGCACCTTTATTAAGATGATGAATAGTAAGCGTAGAACAACCAAGTCTGGCGCTAATGTTTGCACAATAACTACCCCATAGTTGGCCTGCTTCATTACTGCTAGAAACATTACCTGTTGTAAATGCTTGGAGAGGATCAAAACACACTAGCTTTAAATTTGGTATAGCTTGTAGTTCCTCTACTAACTCCTGCGCTATAGGTGTAATACCTTCTTCTCTTAATAGTATCATTGGTTCTTTTTGTTCTGGGACAGGAAATACATAGACTTCATACGAGGAGTTAAATCGCTTGCCCAGGGGGTCGAGCAAGTCTAATCGCCTATGTATTTCCATTAAATCATCTTCCGCACAAAATATAACTGTGTTGCCACGCTCTTTTACATCTTTCCCCCACCACCTGCCTCCGCACGCCACAGATAATGCTAACTGTATAACGCTTAGTGACTTACCCACGCCACCAACTGCGGCAAGTATTCCAGGTTTACCAATAGGAATAAGACCGTCAACTAAAAACTTTTGTGGCTCTGGCTTACCAACAAGATTACGAATCGCATATTTTTGTATGCCTAGCTTATGTTCAATGAGTTCAGCTCTAACTTTATCTAAACCATGTTTTAAATACAGGTCGTTATAATCTCCGACTTCACTAGGTAATCGCACCGCACTATTAACCACAGCACTCGCGCACTCTTGCGCCTTCTTTTCTCCAACTCCACTCTCATCATTATCAAGTGCGAGAATAAATCTAGCACCTGTCAGCTTGCGCAAATTAGAGGCTGCATCCAACAAGAAGTTGGCACTAAAAACGCAAGCTACAGGAATTTGGGTAGCTTCATAGACTGAAGCGGCAGTTGAGTAGCCTTCAACTAAAATAAGTTTTTCTATATTGTTTAAATCTTGTAAGGTAGTACCGATTAAAAATATATTACCTTTGATTTCTGAGGCGGAAGCAAATCTTTTTTCTCCCTTTTTGTCTATGTACTGTAGAGAGCGAATCTGTCCTGTGGTATTATATACAGGAACAATTAATCTACCGTTTAATTGCTTCAACCCATAACTTTTAACTTTTTTATTCGTGAGATATTCATGGTCAATGGCTTCGTGGCAAATCTTAAACTTTTCTTGCATTTCAACTGCAACTTCATCTTGTCTTTGCTTCCTTTCGGCACGCGACTTAGCACTAGCCTCTTCCATTTGTTTTTGTAATTCTTGTCTGTCTACAATACTAAGTTGGTTAGTATCTATGCTTGACCACTTGCCCTCAAAACCCGTTTTCCAATTACCATAAGTGCAGAACATGTGTTCGCCAACTTGGTTGATAGCATAATACCCAGACTTTTGACCACCTGTATCTGGTTTACCGCCTATTGCTTTTACTGGTACTCGTATTATCTCGCCAGTAATTTCTAAGAAGTCTACAAGCAATCCCTGTGCTTGCATCTCGTTTATTAAATCATGTGTACTCTTACCTGTGCTAAAACCAAGGTCGTTATAGAGTATGTCCTTTTTCAGATACTTTGTTAAATCCATTTGCAGCTCTCTCATCATCTAACTGCGCTTGCACATTCGCCCAGTTTAGATATTCCCTAACAATGGTTGTGAAGATTCTTTTCCTGTTATCCCTATCCCATTTATGCAATGGTTTCTGATCTTCCTTTCCTGCTAGTTCTAAATATAAATCCTTGGTTTGCGCTATGGAATATTCTATCCCTGTATCATTCAGTTGTGCTTTGTTGGGTAGTCTTTCTCCCTCCCCAATCTTTTTTAAATGAGCCATACAGCACGCTCCAAGCCAGTGTTCTCCATCTTTTCTTAAAAAAGGCCCAGCTGGTGCTTTACAATAAGCACACAGCGTGGGTCTGTTCTTACCATCAAAATTAAAATGGTGCGTCATCCTCGCTCGCCACAGTAGTACCCATTGCATCTAAGTCTGCTTCACTAGGACCAGCTTTAATATTGTCGTTCTNCACAGGTTNTGGCTTTTNATTAGTAGGTTGCCAAGTCTTACCCCAGTCTTCATTAATCTTAAGATAACCATTGTCATCTTTTATTAACTCAGCTGATACACTTTTACCCATAAAGGCAGTAGATGTATCTTTTGGTGGTTCTTTTAATCCCATCGCTTGCGCCATGAGTAGCATTGACTTAACACCGCTATCTACAAACTTAGGATTATCGTGACCAACAGTAAATGTATGGTTAAGTTTGATGCTACTCCCATCAATCTCAAAATACATCTTGCACCCACGCCAATTATTCCTACCCTCTACCAACGCTTCTTCCTCGCCTTGCCAATGTAAAACATGTCTACCTGGCTCAACTGCCGACTTGCCTTCACTAGAGGCATCTACATTAAAATTTGTTAAATCCATTTTTTACTCCTTTTTAAATCCAACATTTATATTCTGAACACTCTTCTTTTTCTGCACCACAGTAATTGCAAAATCCCTCTGCATCGTATTGCGGTTCATCATCGCAAAAGTGTTCGTTAAGTTCTTTAGTATCAATCACTTTAACATTTGCTCCCTAATGGCCTGCCATTCAAACGGCATTTCATTATCAAGACCAAATCTATTCTTAGCTTGGAAGCCAGGTGTCTCCTGTGTAAAGATTGTTCTGTCTCCTTGCTTTAGCTTAGTAGTCATACCACCGCCTTTACCTTTTACTTGGATAGTACCTATCTTGTAATTAGCAAAGAATACTGCGTCACTATGTTCTATAACCAAGTCAGCTGCTTTTCTGTGCAACTTAATTTGGTGTCTGTCATGCGGCTCACTTGATGGATCTTCATATCTTCTTACTTCATTGTGTGCAATCTGTAAGACAGTAAAGCCTTTGTCTCGCAACTGATTTAGTAAAGCAAGATACTCTTTCCATACCTCTAGCGTAGCGCTATAACCTTTTCCGTAGGCTGGAGAAGAAATATCTGGCCAACCATTCTTTTCACAAACGTAGTCGTGCATTAAAGTTTCTAGCCAATCCAAACTATCTACTATGACAGTTTTAAATTCGCTATCTTCTTGTATTAAGGACTTTAAGTTTCCCTCTAATTCTGTATATGTTTTAGCTACAGGAAAGTGAGGACACTCAATCTTACCNATACCATCNTCTGCTTGTACTATNATTGGTTTNTTCATAGTTGCACCAAAAGATGTTTTACCAATACCACCAGGACCATATAGAACTATGATTGGTGGTTTGAGTTTTGCCTTTTGCCTAATATTAGCTAATGACATTACTGCACCTCTATATTAGGCTCATCTTCTGGTAAATGTTTCTTTAGCTCACTCAAATAATGTGCCTGTAAGATTTCATTTTTTTCTACCTCAAAGTTTGCATTGGTTACAAGTTCATTTTTTTGTCCCTGTAATAAATTTAATTTTCTATAAACCATCTGACCATCATCTGATAGGTCGTCTAGGTTATAGTCCTTTGTCACATCATCCTCTGTGATGCTAAATGTTATTGGCTCTTGTTCTGCCATATTATTCTCCCATTTGGTTTTGTTTATAAGTATCACACGCATCTTTAGCATTACACCAACGGCATCCGTCTTTGCTATAGTTGTATGTGGGTATCTCCTCAAAGCAAGCCTCGGCTGCTGGCTTCAAGGTTTCATAGGCCCATTCAACTAAGTTAATAGCTGATATGGAATATGATCTAATAGGACCATCTTTGTGCCAACCTCTTGGTTGCACTATGGTCATCTGAACTGTGCAGTCATCTCCGTATCTGGATAATGCACCAAGTGCATAGATACGCATTTGTGGGTTGTCTGCTTCTACTGCCCACTTACCAGATTTTAAATCTATAATCTCTATCATGTCTTTACCTATGAGTATTGCATCTGCTGTACCCCATAAATCCATGTGTATTTCTGGCATATTAACTTTTTCTTCTATTAATGGTCTTGCAACATCAAGCTCCATCATTCTCTTGTCTATGTAATCAACATAAGTATTAGCACAATCAATCATCTCTTGGTCTACTGTGATGTCAAAATCTTCTACATGATGTGTTGTGTCTAAATAGTATTCTTCTATTGTAAGATTGTTTAATCTACCTTTAAGTAGTGTCTCTACCATTTCGTGAATTAGTGTACCTGTCGCTGCTGGTATACCTACTTTGTACTCTACTTCCATGCTAGATAATAGCTGTGGCATACCAGGACATGCCATCCATATCTTTGCTGCTGAAGGTGAGAGTTTAGCGTGTGCCATCTACAGATATATAAGAATCGTTTTCCATCTTTTGCACATCTTTAAGATCGTAAAGTATCTTTCCACCAATCTTGAAATAGCTAGGACCTTGTCCTCTATATCGTCTGTTGTCTATTGTTTTCTTGCTAACTCCCCAGCGCTTTGCTAATTCGTCAACTTCTATGGTGTTTGATATGTCAAAATTCTTTTCTAATATATCCATAAATTTCCCTTTTATTAATATTTTTGTTTATACTAACACAATATTACTAATTATGGTAATATAAATAAATAAAATTTGGGAGAAATTTATGATGAATAAAACAGTATACGCACATACTAACTTAGGAACTGAAAAGGAGTGGGACCAAGCAATAGATAGGCTTGCAACCAATAACCAAGTAGCTGGAACGCATTACAAGCAATCTAAGATACAGCCTATTGATTATATATACGCTAACAACCTGTCTTATAACCTTGGTAGTTGTTTAAAATATATAACCAGAAGTAAAGGAGAGAAACAGGATAGGGTGACTGACTTGTTAAAAGCCAAACACTTTATTGACCTTGAATTACAGATGGTTTATGGAACAGACGCTAAAGGTAATAATATAGGAGAATATTCAGTAGAAGTTTCTCTATAACCATGAGGTAGCTATGAATTTATATGAGTTTGATGATCGTATCTTAAACGAAAGGAACGGAAGAAAACCTGTATATATAAACAAACATCTTGCTAAAAAGTTTAAGGATTTTTGTGAGAGCGAACAGAAAGAACCACATAGAGTGGTTGAGTATCTAATATCTTTAGGTATGAACTCTGTAAAGCATTACGAAGAACCTAAAGTGTCTGTTGACATCGAAGCTCTTTAAATAGGTTTTTGGTATTCTCTAGCGTGTCCCACGCTTGAACATCCTCGTCTTTAAAACTTATCTGCTTTAGACCCTTTGGAAGCATAAACTTAACCGTTTGATGTTTTAAAGCAACCAAGGCATAAACATCTATAGCATCTTCTGAATAGAATCTCTCTTTGGTATAAGCACCGCGCCTAAAGTCATATATCCATGACACTCTACAGTTTTGTATTTTTGATTGTGTTTTAACCTGGCACTTGTATAACGTATGGTCAACATCAAAGATGATGTCTGCCTCCGCGCTGTGTGGAACTATCATTACAGTATCTGCGTGTAAAGAAAGTAGCGAGGCTACTAAGTATTCTCCAGATCGGCCAACTCTTTCAGATTGGCGTGGCATAGGGTTATTGTGGCGTTGGCTCTTCTAACTTATTCAGTTTTTCAAGCAAAACTTCCATGCTTGGAGTTTTTATACCAACATCACTACCACCTAATATATTAGCTTGGGATGCTATAACTTGTGGGCTTATTGGCGCTTTAGCAATATTCTCAAAACCTTTGGGTATATAGTTCTTTAAAATACCTGAAAAAGTTTTTTTATTAGACAATTCTTTTGCAATCATTTTTAAAGATGCTGGATTGGTTTCTATTAAAATTCTTGTTAATTCATCAGCTGCTGCTCTAGCAGCTCTCTCTTGTAATTGTGGATTATCTGCTTTTAACATACTGTAAACTAAACCTACAGGACTTAAATTTTGGAAGTCGCTTGGTTGCACTAAACCTTTAACAGTTGACACAGCCTCTTGTCTACCAGCGGTTGCGCTGTTTCCTACTATTAAATTAGAAGTATCTTTTATATTAATTTCATCTGTTAAGTTGTCTATAAATTTATTAAACTTAGCATCTCCAGATTTACCAGGTTCGAATGTGCTTCTAAGTAATTTTCTGTTTCTAGGTGTTTTTATAATATTAAAAGCCATGTTTGTTCCTCTTCCACCAATAGCAACAGATTTTTCCATTTTTTCAACAATATTGTTTAAAACCCCATTTCTAAATGCCTCTAGTTCAGATTTAGACATTTTAGATATTTCTTCTGCTATTTCTTCCACATTTTGTTTGGGTGCATCAAACTTTCTGCCAAGCTCTAGCTTATCCATTATTGCTGTTTTTTCAGACCATTCATCTCTAGCTCTTTTATATGTTTTATTATGTTTATCCATATAATCTAAAAATTCATTTTTTGTAGCTTTTTGTAAATTTAATTGTGTTGAACCAACCCCACTTAAAGGTGTTCTTCCAGTATAAATTGAATCGTCTAAGCTTAATTTCATCCAATGTAATAGTTTTGTATCTATTGCCTTAACAGCATATCCTTGTTCGGTATACATTTTACCATTTTGCAAATTAATTCTTGGTAATTTAACACCTGCTTCGGCTGCTAATTCGTATGCTTTTTTAAAGGCATTTGCTGCACTTGGTTTTTTTAATATTTCTATAAATTCATTATCAATGGGTATTTTTTTCTCCATTGCTTTTTTGTATAACAACTTACCACCTTCAGATCTAGCAGATTCTAATGCTTTATATGTATCAAAATAAGATGCTTTAGAACCAAAAGCTTCTTGTAAATCTGATTTTATTCTTGGCAACATTCCTTCGTTTCTTTTTTTAAGAAAATCTTGTGCTTCTTTTTTTCCTTTACCAGGTAAAACATTTACAGCATCTAAATATGCCCTAGTATTTGGACCTATATCTGCTAAAGAATATTGTTTCCCACCTCTGTCTGTAATGTATTTTATGGCAGAATTTATATTTGTTTTATCATAATCTAATGCCTCTTTAACCAGTTTTTGTGCTGCCTGTTTACCCATTTTTTCTGGCTTTTGAAAAGATGCTTTAACTTCTTTTGCAACTTTTGCCACAGGTCTTGCAATTAATTGTGTTGCCGCACCTCCTGCTGCCGATATTGCTCCTGTGCTTAAAGCAGGACCAACTCTTTCTGTTGTGCCTTCTGCACCTCCTGCTCCATAAGCTATTCCAGCCAAACCAGCTCTTGCCGCAGCAGTTCCTATACCTGTTGCAGAAACTGGGGCTGTCGCTCCAAAACTTAAAAGTGCTGGCACAGCGGCGCCACCAACTTCTGCCGCCAAAGCAGCAATTGGTTGTTCTTTTTGAACTTGCTCAAACGCAGCTCTTTCTAATTCCCTGCCTTGTTGTGGTGTTATTCCACCAGGTAATATTCCTCTAGCAGTACCAACTATTTCATCTAAAAATCTAAAAGTTGCACCTTGTCCAGCAGCAGCACCAAGACCGCTTATAACAGGAAATTTATAATTGTTTATATCTTTATTATCACCGCCAAGATATAAAGCAGGACCTTTTTTTGTATTAATAATGTCGCCAGCTTTCACTATAAACCTTCAGGCAATAAATCAGAATTAACATTAATAATATCACCTGATTGTATTTTGTTTATAGCTTCTAGTTCAAGCAAGGCATTATATTCTTGAATTAATGGTTGTGCGCTATATAGTTGTGGATTGTTTGCCATGTGAATTTGAAATGCTACGTTTCTATCTATTTCTGTTTTTCCTGCATTTGCTGGATCTGTATAAAACTCATTATCAAAATTATGAGCGTCTATAGATCTAGCATTTGATATTTTTAATGCTTTTAGCATTAATTTATTACCTTCTACTGATTTAGATAGTTCTGGTGAGCCTTTTACCACAAAGTCTAAATCTTTGTCAGTTGGATTAACACCAAGTTTTTTAACCTCTGGTAAAATTAATTGTGTAGCACCTGCTGCAAAAGATTCTGCTCCTGCAATATCACCAGCTTTAAAATCAGGGCCAACTATTGCTTGTCCTATTCTATTTAAACTTAAACCCAATTCAGCACCAAAGCCAGTTTGTAATCCTTGGTCTATAATATTTTCTAAGTTGCTTAAATTTATGTTAGATGATTGTGCTGATGTTGCTAAATCTAATCTTTCTTCATATTTTTTAGGACCTAGTGCTGCAAATCCTTTATCTGCAAAATCTATTTTAGTTGCACCTGCTTTTTCTTTTTCTTGTAAAAACGCAAGATATTCTGCTTCTGTAGGTGTTGAGTCTGTTCTTATATATTCTTCGTAGGAAGATGGTCCTTTTGTTGTTTTAGGAGCAAACATTCTAGGATCTAAACCAGCTTGATATAACTTAATCATATCGGCATATCTAGGGTCATCTGCAAATTGTTTTAACAACCTTTCCTGCTCTGCTTTTTGCTGTTGAGCCTCAAACTGTTTTTGTAAACCCAGAGTCCTACCAACAGGATCGCCACCACGTAAGGTTTCTGATAATGCTGCCAAACCAACGCCCACATTTTGTCTTCTTTGCAGCTTTTGTTCTGGTGTTAGTGGTGTTTTTGGTTTTCCAAATGCCATTATAATAGTCCCGTTCCTGGTAGGCCTGTACCAGCACCTGGCAAGACAGACGGTAAATTAACTTGTGGTAATGTAGCAGCTGTTGTTGTGCCACCTCCTAAAAATCCAAAAGGATTTATACCACCCAATGCTAATGAACTACCAAGACCCGCTAGTCCACCAAGGACTCCCATTGGTCCTGCTTGCTCTTGCACTGTTGATGTCTGACCAACTAACTGAGGCATCATGCCTAAACCTTGGCCTAATAAACCTAATGAGTATGCTGGATAACCCTGCTCTCTCATAAACTCTTGGAAAGCAAAGTCTTGTTCTTGTTGTCCTAATCCTCTTGATAAGGCACCGTAGCCACCAAGTAAACCTAAAGCTTGTTGCTGTCCACCTAGTAAGCCACTTAATAAACCGGCTTGTTGTTGACGGCTTCTTAGCTCTAATTCTGGTGCAAGCATGGCCATCTGTTGTTGTCTTGCTATATCTGACTCCGCCGCGCCCAGCGCCTGCTGATAGCCTGCTTGTCTTAAACCAGCAGCTGTTTCTGCGGCAGCCTGTGCATAAGGCTTAGTAGCTTCTGTCTCTAACAGCGCTGACCTAGAGCCACCAAAAGCCCCAGCTCCTATTGCTGCCTCTTGCGCTCTTTGTTGTGCCATTTCAGATTGTTCTTGTATATCCTGCATTGCAAGATCTATAACTTGTTGTTGATATGGTGATTGATATGCACCTATGTCTACATCTAATAAAGACTGCACGTCTCCCATTTGTGGAGCTGCTTGACCAGCCAATGCTTGTAGCTGTCCTGTTGGGTCATAACCAAAAGCACTACCAAATAATCCTTGTATTCCTGCGCCCATTTGCATTTCTTCTGGAGACATACCAACGAATCTATCGCCTGTATAACCTGCAAATGGTATATCAGATGCTTCTTTAGCACGCTGATAGTAGTCCATATACAAGTCTTTCTGCCAATCTGGTAGAGTCGCTTCTTGTGTTGTTGTTGTTTTTCCTTTACTCATAAGTCTTTTCTAATTAGATATTCTGTTTCAAATCCTAGATGTTTTAGTTTCCTAGTCCATCCTTTTCTGCCTCCGCCGTAGAGTCTTTTAACTCCACACGCTTTGGCATAATCTTCTATGTGTGGCAACATTACCTCTAATTCTTTGTAATCGCCACCACAAAATAATAAATTCATTGCAGTGTGTTGCGGGAATACTACAAATTCTGTTACAAAAGCAGAGTTCTGTCCTGCCCATAATAAGAATATTCCTTCATCTATTTTAGCTTCTATATCATCGATTGTATAGGAATCTTGATATTTTATAGCTTTTGCTATAAGAGGCCTGCACTTAATCCACTCTTCCTTCCAAGACTTTTTAATCGCCTTTTGCATATTCTATGATACTTAATACTAAATGTATGTTTGCGTGGCTAACTTGTGCTTTTACAATTTCGCCTTGTTGTATAGTTATACCTGCATTGGTTTGTAATTCTATAGTTTCATGTGCTGATATGTTTTTTTCTTTGTAAATAAAAAACTCATTAGAGCCTGTGTCTGTAATAGATACGTTTATATCGGTTTGTTGATTACCATGATCGCAAGCTAAAAAACCTTTTATAATTGCAAAATCAAAATCATCTCCTGTTGGTGCAGTATAAATAGTTTGTTGTGTAGTAGCTGTAAAAGCATACTTAACATTAATTGCGCGCTGTATGTACTGTCTTTGTGAGGATAAATCCATTATCGTTTACCTCTTGTTTTTATGTCTAATCTTATATTGCCAACTTGGAAGTCTTGGGTTAAAGAACCAGTCACTGTCATAGATACCTGTCTTGCTGTAAACCTTGCATCGGTATAACCATCTGATTCAAAGGTAAAGTTACCAAAGTCTGTTTCTGTACCNAGTGGTGTGTTCTTGCCTTTAAAACCTATTGTAATGCCTGGTAAGCTATTGGATTCTTCATCTGGTAGTATTTGATTAACCTGTGCTAATTTGTCGCCATTGCCAATCTCAAGCGGTCCTGTGGTAGCAAATGGAACTTGGTCACCTAAGTTTGGAGAGTTAAACAAGGGTCTTTTATCATGTTCATATACAAAGCCATTAGAGTCGCAAGACAAAGGATGATTAAATACGCCTTGGTCTACCCAACAACTTCTATTCATAGAGCCTATACTCCAAACATTGTCTATATAGTTCCATATAACATACTTGTTAGGTGATAGTTGGTCTACATCTCCCACAGGGAAAAACCACCATATCTCATTAAAATCTATGTTATGTGTACCAAATGTAGATTGCTGTGTATTAACCTGTATGTTGTCAAAGATGTAGTCGTGTACGTCTGACTTTAACTCTCTGACTGTACCATTAAAAGAAAAGAATGAGTTTTCACTAATCCATGATAAAAAACTACCAGAAGATACTATTGACCTTGGACTGATAGCTTTACAGTTAATACCTGCATCTTGTATACCGTATACAAAAGGAGAGCCTGTATAGTAAAGCCTGTTAATACCAACATCGGTAAAAATAATAATGTCATTTTGCCATTTAACAGCATAGTTAGCTTTGCCGCCTGTAGGTATTTGCAAGTCACCTGCTGTATTTCTAGCAGTAGATGTCCAATTAGTATTATCTTCTCTGTCAGACCATGCTATTTTTCTAGGATCTCCACCTGCGCCTATGGCTACTAAATGCCTTTCATTGCTTACAACAACAGCCTGACATCCTGTCGGGGCATTGGTAATTGGTGTTGCAATAGTATCTGGAATATTGCTTCCTGCGTCTGGCCTCCACTGATATAACTTACCATCTCCTGCAAAACAAAAAACTAAATGTTCTCCCCAGTTATCAAAAGAAAAACTTTTAGTATCAAAGTTTAATGCTGACGTGCTTCTCTCGTCTCCCCAATCTTCTACGCCATAATGGTATGCACCGTAGCCAGTAGATGTAATAACATCATCACCGATAAAACCTGTTGGTGTTATGTCATACCAAACATCTTTATATAAAACATTTACCCCAGCTCTTGTTCCTATGGCTAAAACCTCTTCGCCATTATTAGTTTTATAAGAATACATACCTATTGGTATTTCTGCTTTTATTACTGTTGAAGCAGATGATGTCGCTGTTGATGTTGCAGAGGTGTTTGCGCTTACTGTAAAAGTGGTTGTGCTTGGCACGCTTGCAATACTAAAACTTGTATTGATTTCTGATTGTGGTACGCCACCTGTTGCGTCAAAACTTTCAAGATAAATAGTATCTCCTACACTCAAACCATGAACTACTGTTGTAGTTATTGTTAATGTATTACTAGATGAGGTTGTGCCAACAGTACCACTATAAAATGTGCCGACTGGATTATCTTTAAACTTAACCCAACCACCCAAAGGTTTTAAATAACCATTTTCAAAACGCACTAAATCACCGTCTACCCAACGACCTTTGTTAGCGTAGTCAGTACCGTTTTTTATTATTCCTGCTGGGGGTGTAATTGGAAATAGAGCCATATTTAGCCCTATGCTGTTCGCTTCCACATATATACAACTATATATGGTTGTAAGTTATTGTGAGCAGAACCGCTACCTGTAGATAATGTTTTACTTGCACCCCAAGGATCGTCTGGGGTTCCGCCATAAAAGTTATTAGGTGTTGATGAGTTTATTACTGCGGTAAAACCAGATGGTCTACTACTGCTACTAGCAGCACCATGCAAGGATGTATGGTCATGCGATGGCATTTCAGAAATTGTTAATGTGTGTGTTTTTGCGCCGCCTGTTTCTTCTAGGGTATCAAAGTCTGTATCTCCAGAGTCAAGGCCAACCATAGTTTTACCAGCTCCAAAAGCTACCCATGTACCAAAGCCAAGCAATGTTGCTGGGTTTGTGCTTACGGCTGCGTTGATGTAGATAGAACCGACTGGATATATTTTTTCTAATACATTGGTTCCATTAATTTGTAATTCTCCTGCTGTGGTATTTACATTACCACTAGCAGTTACGGTTGTTGCTGCAACAGTTGATGTGCTGTTTGCACCTATTGGCGTGCCGTCAATAGCACCGCCGTTAATATCTACTGTTGTTAGGGTAGATGTACCGCTTACTGTTACGCTATTTAAAGTAGCTAGACCAGATGTTGATACAGTAGTAAATGCACCTGTAGAGGCTGAGTTAGCACCTACAGTTGCTCCGTCAACAGAACCACCATTAATATCAATAGTTGTAAATGTTGCTGTTCCTGTGGATGTTAGGGTTCCTGCTACTGTTAGAGTTTTACCATTACCAACATTAAGGCCAACACTAGTTCCAGATCCATTTGCAGTAAAAATACCATCAACAGTATCTAAATCTGTGTTAATTTTTCCACCCCAGGTATTAGTAGATGCGCCTACTTCTGGCTTGGTTAGATTAAGGTTGGTTGTAAAGGTATCTGCCATAATGCTTACTTATTAAGTTTGGATTTTACTAATTCAATCCACTCTGGTTTCTTTTTATATATTATAAACCCAACAACTGCTATTAGTATAATTATTTCTATTAATGTTTCCATGTTTAACCTATAGTTTTAGTAACAGATGTTGGTGTAATTTCATCTGTTATTTTAGCATCTAAGCCAGACTTTAGATTAGCTACTTCATCTTCGCCCATACCTGTTGTGACCCAACCAGTAACTGTATCGTTGGTAAGATCTGCAAACGGTACAAAGCTTGCTATGTCGTCTGCATTAACGCTATGAGTACCATAAACAGAAGCTGAATAGTTATTACCTTCAGCGTCTTGTTGATCGCTCTCTGCGTTTAGTCTCCAGTGTACGTTGTAAACAACGTCTGAATGACTGTCGTGTGTTGGATATGTGTCTACTGTTTTACAATCCCATGTGTATGTGTTTGCCATAATTATTCTCCTTTAAGTAAGTTAATTTTAGATTGTAAGGCATCAATCTGTGTTTGTTGTTCTTTCATTCCTGCAACTAAATGTACTACTAATTTACTGTAATCCATTTGATACATTTCTTCTTCTGAACCTGTTACTGCATTTGGTACTATGTCTAATACTTCTTGAGCTATTAAACCTTCATCAGCTTTACCATCTGCTTT
>JGI24003J15210_10000741_pt1 | contig 14018 bp, 19 predicted proteins | sample LinPmetageLP28_FD_15210 | JGI IMG/M metagenome (IMG submission 15210)
ATTGACGACGGTCAAGGGAGACTTATAATATCTGGAGGAGAAGCTTCTTACACTAATTCCGAACGACAAGTTGGGGATATTATCTACAATCAAGGTAACGCAGTAATAACGGACCCTGACGTTGCTAGATATTATTCAACATATGGAAGGTTAAACGTCCAATGGAAATCAAACCTACCTATTTATACATATAACGTTCACTGTACTGTAAAAGAGTCTGAATGTAACTTTACCCTTAATCCATCAGCGATTACTGGTTCAAGTGCAACCATTAAGAATAATATTAGTGGTGTTGATTTTAGACCTTACATAACAAGTATTGGACTTTATAATGAAGCAAATGAATTAATTGCAGTTGCAAAAACTAACAGACCAATTCCAAAGTCAGATAATGTGGATATGACGTTTGTTGTAAAATTTGATATATAATGCCTAAGTCGACAATTACTTTTAGAGCGAATAAAACAGAAGCCTTAACTTATTCAGAACTGGATAAGAACTTTGGTTCGTTTTTCTATTCAAGCTCTTTATCAGCTAATGGACAAAACTTAAACCTTCACTATACAAGTAGTGCAAACGTTCCTATTAACTCAGGCTCAGTTACATACTCTTTAATTAGAGGATTACAAAATGCAGGATCAGATCAAAGAGTAGCTTTATTCTCTGGTTCATCAGTAATTGAAACTAGAGCAGGATTTGTTTGTGATACAACAGGTAGTGTAGGAATTAAGATTAATGAGTCTACTAACATGCCATCATATGCGTTAGACGTATCTGGGAGTATAAGAGCTTCTGGAACTGTACTACAGTCATCAGATGAAAGACTAAAAGAAAATATTTACCCAATTGATAATTCAATGGATAGAGTAAATGCTATCGACGGAGTATATTTTAATTGGAAAGATAAACAAGAAAGAAATGCAGGTGTAATTGCACAGCAAGTACAAAAAGTCCTGCCAGAAGTTGTTTCTGAAGATAATAATGGCTATCTTAATGTAGACTACGGCGGCATAGTGCCGCTATTACTTGAAGCTATTAAGGAATTAGAATCAAGAGTTAAAGATTTAGAAAATAGATAACAATGGCTATTACGTTTAGAGGGACAAAAGGTAGTCCTTTATCACATACTGAATTAGATCAGAACTTTAGAGAGTTATACTACTCCTCATCGTTACTTGGAACTACCTCTAATCCTTATGGACTAGTACTACATAAATCATCTTCATTAGACAGTGGAGAGACAATATACCTACCAACAGCAGTAGGAGAACAATATAACATACAAATCAAATCTGGATCAGATAATATATCTTCATCCTTTTTTACCTCATCAACTGATTTTACATATAACTACGATGCCAGTCACCTTTCAATCTCAGGCTCAGGACAGTTTCAAGGTAATGTAACAGTGTTAGGTACACTTATAGCTAATCAATATGAAACAGTATTGGTTAGTTCTTCTATATCGTTTAAATCTGGTTCAACAGTATCTGGTAACTCTGTTGATGATATGCATAGATTTACCGGTAGTATATTACATCAAGGTAACTACTACGGTACAGCAGATATTCAAGCTATAGGGTTCACTGGATCATCATTTACAGGTTCATTTAATGGAGACTTTAGAGGTACTAGATTGACAGGTTCCTTACTATCAACTAACGGAGTACTTTCTAGTTCAGCTCAAATTGCCACAGACATAAGTGGTTCATTTACATCAACGAGTGCTTCTTTAGCATCTACTATAACAACTACTTCAGCAAGTATAGCTCAAGACATTTCAGTTATCACAGGTAGTTATAGTTCATCTGTTAGTACAAGACTAACAACATTAAGTACTGCTGCAACCAGTTTAAGGAACGTAACAGGTTCATATGCTATAACAGGTAGCAATACTTTTGTAGGTAATCAAATTATTAGCGGTACATTAGAAGCAACTAATACTTTCACCCTACCTAACATAGCAGACGTTTCAGCATCACTTGCTTCAATTATTGGAGCATCAGGTATTAATAGCGTAGTTGAAGATACAACACCTCAATTAGGAGGTAATTTAGATTTAAAGACAAGTAGTATATCTGGATCAGGTTCTATTAATATTGAAGGTAATATCATTGTAGATGGACTAATTTCAGCTTCAGGAGATATTATAGCATTTGCTTCTTCTGATGAAAGATTAAAAGATAACATTACTCCTATAGAAGGAGCAATAGATAAAATAAATCAAATAGGAGGATATGAATTTGATTGGAATGATAATTCTGAGCATAGCGGCCACGATGTTGGTGTTATTGCTCAAGAGATCGAAAAAGTGTTGCCAGAATTAGTAGTTAACAGAAAAAATGGCTACAAGGCAGTGCGTTATGATAAAATAGTCGCGTTATTAATAGAAGCTATTAAGAACCAGCAGTTACAAATCGATGAGCTAAAATCTAAACAGCTCTAGAGACAAAACCAAAAACTATGGAAATGACAAACCCGACTTGGTGGTACCAAGGGAGGATGATCACAGATATAAGTGATATGCCTGAAGGCACCTATGGCTTTATCTACGAAACTAAACACCTCCCAACCGGTATTAGATACATTGGCAAAAAGGTTCTCTTTTTTGAACGTAACAAAAGACTAGGAAAAAGAGCATTAGAAGAGTTAAGATTAGAAAGAAAAGAAAAAGGCATTGGTGGTAGAACTCCTGCCAAGCAGAAAATAATTACAGAGTCAGATTGGGAGACTTATTACGGTTCTCAAAAAGAAATATTAAAGTTAGTTAAAGAAGGTGAACCTAAAGACTTTACTAGGACGATATTAGAATTTGTACCCACTAAGAAGTTATTAACTTACTATGAGTGCAAACATTTATTCATTAACGAAGTACTTGAGAACCGTGATAACTATATTAACGATAATGTATTAGGTAAATTTTATAGAAAAGATTTTAAATAATGATTACAGTAGGTTTATTTAACCCAGGGTTTATTAATGAAGGAAAGGTTGCGTTAACACTTTCGGAGGTGTCGTATTTTAAACTTAGACTTTCATCATTTAGGTACAAAGGAAACCCACCGACTATTATAGAGGGTGCAACAGCAGAAGAAATACTAAATAAATCTAAAACAGAATACACTTTATTAGTAGCAGTAGGAACTTTTGTAGAACCTAATTTTTTTGATACTTTAGAAAAACTTTTAGACAGTAAACCGGACTTTGTAGGTCACTTACTTGAGACACCGATTGTTGAAGGTACTTCATACTTCTTTCCTCACCTACAGTGTTTTTTAATTAGAACTAAATTATGGACTAATTTTGAAAACAAATCTATAGGTGAAAAAGGCAGTGTCATAGACTTTACTCTTTCCAAAGTAAAAAGAAGTAAGCAAAACATACACGATGAATACACACCTTTAGAAATATTTTCTACAAACAAAACTATAAAATANACAGGGTACTTAGAAAAAGGATACAACATCATAAATGAAGTTGCAAAACAAGGAGGTAAGATAGAAGCTTTTAATTCTAATATAAGAGAAGTAAAACATTACCTTTATGCAGAAGGAAGTGAAGACTTTAGAAACATACTACTTAATAAAACTGAGAAAGAAGACCAAAACGACATGTGTAGGGAACAAGTTGATTGGTTAAATAGAACGGACCCTAACCTTTATAAAGACTGTATTTGGGTATATAATACCGATGATCCTGAACAAATATTAAACACAGTACAAACTATCGATACATTACCTGACTCTTTAGACAATATATTTTGTATTGCAGGAGGGTTTTTTGCGTTAAACTTTTTAAAGCTGTGTAACTTTAATGAAAATACTTCAGTTATCTATTACGATATTAATGCAAAAGCATTAAGATTTAAAAAATGGTTAGTTGAAAATTGGGATGGAACCAATTATTTAAACACGGTACACTACTATATTCGTAACGTTGAAAAATTTACACCCATATGGCATGGAGAAGTTACCTATAGTGAACAAGATCAAAATGAGTTTAACCAAATGGTAAAATTCTTTGGCGGAACTAAAGAGTGGTTGGTATTTTGGGATAAATATAGAAACTTAAATCATGAATATATAGAAGTTGATTTATTCAATAACCCAGACCCTTTAATTTATAGAATAAAAGACACCGTTGACAAAAACAATTTTACCTATACAAGTAATATTTTTTATACAGAAATTGGTATGAGGCTTTACCCTCCAGGACGTTCTATAAATTTATCTGAATACTTTGTTGACGCAGTTAAAGAACATACTATATTAGCTGGTACTAAACATAGATTCAAATGGATGAGCTCTTAAAATTTTTTAACGGTAACAGTTGGACTTTAGACTACAAAAAAGAAACCCTTCCTACGTATGAACATTATGCACATTTAGTCAACTGGGCTGTTGACGATAGTAACTGGCCGTATCTACCTGTTGATTTACCAAATGCAGATTATAAAAGTATGTTAAGTGAAGCATTGCAGATAAAAGACCTTTTGGTAGAACATAGAGATAGTGAAAGTCATAAAGGATGGTCTAGTGTATGTATACATGGAGAAGCATTTGATAGAACTAGGGGATGGAATGACTATGAAGACAGTGTAAATAAAACAGAAAAAGATATTAACTACGGCTACTGTAATGAAGTTACAGATAGATGCCCTATTATTTATAAGTTTATAAAATCACTTCCATTTACTGATTTAGCTAGAGTAAGGATTATGTACCTAGAGGCAGGAGGTTACATACTACCTCACAATGATAGAAGTTGGAACAAACTAAACCCTCTAAATATAGGACTAAATCAACCCGAAGGTTGTGTATTCCGAATGAAAGATAAAGGTGATGTACCTTTCCCAGTTGATGGTGGAGCTTGTTTGGTGGACATATCTAACATACACAGTGTTTGGAATAATAGCTCAACACCTAGAGTACATATTATAGTACATGGTACACAGTTAGAACCATTTAATAAACTTGTTTACAATAGTATAAAAAAGCTTTGTAACTCCGTATAACGTTAACACACCTATTTATATATATGAAAATAAGTACCATTATACTTGAAGATCACAACGGCGTTAATGAAAGGTTAAACGTAGCAAGAAATGAACTTAACCAAATGTACCAAGAACAAGGAGCAGATTGGTTGGTTGATGCTATTCTTCATATTGAAGATGAAAACGTATTAGATGATATAGTAGCTGCATTAAACGTAAAAAGAACTTTCGAATGATACAACTAAAAGAAATTATAGGATTACCATCCTTACAGTACCACTTAGACAATAAGCTCACTTTATCAGAGAATATCTACCGTTACTCCTCTGATGCCTTTATACAATTATTTAAAGAGGCAAGGGAAGCTCTTAGAGACGAGCAAATAGAACTTAGCGAAGAAGATGTTGAACTATTAGAAACAACTGAAATAGGGGAGTATGCAGATTATAACGGTATGAGAGTACCTTTAGACCTACCTATGATGTCAGCAGGTAAAGCTAATCCTCTTTTTGAAATTGGATGCATGATTGATAGTATGATTGAAAATGAAGATACTATTGATGAAGCAGCTTCTATAGATGAAATGATTGATTACGACCTAATTAAAGAGCTTGTTGAATCAATTGGAGGTACAATCGATATGGATAAATTCAGAAAAGCAGTTAATGTACAAAACGAATCTTTTGATTATAATGGATTTGACATGTTAAAAGCTTCTGTAGACTATATGAATGAATTAGAGTACCAAGGTAAAAAAGTACAACTTAATAAACCTAAACGTGGAGGCTCTAAAAAATTCTACGTATATGTTAAATCTAAAAAAGGCAACGTAAAAAAAGTATCTTTTGGAGATACTAACCTATCTGTTAAGTTTAAACAAAAAGGAGCAAGAGCATCATTTGCAGCACGCCATAAATGTGCTACTAAGAAAGACAAAACAAAAGCAGGATACTGGTCCTGTAATATTGGACGCTACTGGAAATCATTAGGAGGTTCAGCTAACTTCTCAGGTTACTGGTAGGATGAAGTTATGTAGAAGTTGTAAAGTTGCATTAATTTTCATATCTTCTATACAAAATGGACCTTACTATAAGTGTCCTAAATGTGATAATGTTACCATATAAAGAATTAGAACAAGACGGTTATACTTTAAGAGAGTTTTTACATAGAACTCCTTCTTTTGAATTTGTATGGCACAGAGACAAAGAAGATAGGTATGTGGAATCTACTCACGATACAGATTGGATGTTCCAACTGGACAACAGTATACCACAGAGATTAACTAAAAAGAAACTATTTATACCTAAAGAGACATATCACCGTCTAATAAAAGGAACAGGTGATCTAACAGTCAAAATTTTTAAACAATGAAGTTATCTAATATTATATTGGAGCAGAACACAAAGAGGATTACGTTTTCTTATGCATACCCGGGTGGTAGGCTTTACTCTATTACTATAAATGGAGAAAAACAAAGAGGAGATGATCATCATAAAGCTAAACAATATATTAAGAAACTTACAGGTTTAGATTTACCTGATAATGGAATGCACGATGACAAAGATGTTTTAGACGTCATAGACGCTTTAAGAATGAAAAGTATAGATGCAGACTCATATGAAATGGACGTAACCTAATTAGCTATGAAACTATCAAAAATAATATTAGAAAATAAAAAAGTAATTGAAAAAACTCAATTAGAATTTACTTCTTCAGATATTGATAAATTAACTGAAGCAATCACATCCAAACTAGAAGAATATTTAGACACGGGTAATCAAGAGCTAATAAGAAAATCAGTTGCTTCTGCTATTAACGAAATAGTTTCTAAAGACTAAGTTGGTTATTAAGTAAAAAGTTCCTATCTTATTAAATAAGAAACGGACTGGTTTTATGGATTATACTTTCCTTTTAGGATCCATTGAGAATATTTTAGGTAAGGCAAATAAGAAAAGTAGAGATAACTATGCTTTTAGTTGCCCATTTTGCAATCATCGTAAACCTAAATTAGAGATCAATTTCCTTACAAATGAAAAAAATGAGAACCCTTGGGAATGCTGGGTATGTCAAACAAGAGGTAGATCAATACGGTCTCTCTTAAGACAATTAAAAACTCCAACTCAACAGGCAAAAGATATATTAAAGTATCTACCTAAAGGTGCCCAAACTAATTATATTAATAACACAGTAGTTGAACTACCGAAAGAGTTTAAGTTATTATATAATTCAGACCCTAATTCATTTGCTGCTAAACAAGTAAAAAGATATCTATATGAACGAGGAATTAACGATAATGATTTTATTAAATATGGGATTGGATACTGCACAGTTGGAGACTATGGAGGAAGAATTATTATCCCAAGTTATTCTGAGTCCAATCAACTCAATTTCTTTGTTGCACGAACTTACGATGGCAACTATTATAAATACAAAAATCCTGAAGCCTCAAAAGACATAATATTCTTCGAAAATTTAATCAATTGGAACTTACCAATTGTACTATGTGAAGGAGTGTTTGATGCAATGGCAATCAAAAGGAATGCAATACCAATTTTAGGTAAATCGTTATCTAGTACGTTATATACAAAAATATTAATGTCCCCATTAACAGATATTTACATCGCTTTAGATGAAGATGCTCATTCTAGAGCAGTACAAATATCAGAACAGTTTTTAAACCAGGGTAAAAAAGTCTTTCTATTGGACATTAAAGGAAAAGATCCATCTGAAATGGGTTTTAGGACTTTCACTACATTTGCCCAACAAGCACAAGAATTAGATTTATCAGGTCTAATGATGCATAAATTACAATTATGATTAAACAAGGTACTAACATCCTCAAAGAGGCTAGTAACCAACGATTAGAGTATAATCAGAAACTAGAACAAATTAATTTTTTAGATCGACGAGTCTATAAAAGGTCAGAAGGAGTATTTTACCCGTCCGTAACTACAGTACTTCAGTATATGCCCCGTAATCAATTTTTTGAAAATTGGTTGAAAGACGTAGGTCATAATTCTGACCTTATTGCTCGTCATGCTGCTAAAGAAGGAACACAGGTTCATGAAGCTGCTGAAGACTTAGTAATGGGTAGAGAAGTTACATGGATGGATGACTATGGTAGAGCTAAATATTCTGAAATAACATGGAAACAAATTTGCAGGTTTGCTGAGTTTTGGAAGAAACACAAACCCAAACTTATCAGTTCAGAAGAGTTTGTATACTCTGATACACATAAGTACGCAGGTACAGCCGACCTTTTAGTTGAAATGGATAATGAAATATGGTTGTTAGACATTAAAACGTCTAAACATCTACATAAAACCTACAACTTACAACTCTCTGCATATGCTACTGCAATGGAAGAAATGAAAGGTATCAAAATAGACCGAACAGGTATAATTTGGTTAAAAGCTCACACTAGATCAGAGTCTAAAAAAGAAGGTGTATATCAAGGTAAAGGGTGGCAGATAAAAACAATAGGAGAAATTGAAAAGAACTTTAGTCTGTTTAAATCAATCTATGAGTTTTACAGAATAGACCATCCAACTACTGAACCGGTATATAGTATGTATCCAACTACTATTAAACTTTAACTATTTATATGTATGATATATAACCTTAAAAAGAGTGGTTTATATGTAATTATTTTACTATCTTTATATAGTTGTGGGAGTTATACACTTCAAACAGCAAATAAAGGTTCTAAGATTAAAAGCATACTAGCCGTAACAGTGGCTGGAGATACCGTCTCAGTTCCTTATAATGATTTTATTAGAGAAAGGTATGATAACTATACAAGATTTAACTACAACAATAATTGGTACTGGAACAACTGGCGATACGACTATAGTTGGAGGTGGAATCAATATTGGTATTACAATAATGGATACCCTAATAACGGTCTCTATTATAATGGCGGTAATTATAGCACACCTACTAGACCGAAAGTTCAACCGAGAAACATTCCCTTACCAGGAGTAGTCCCCGGAGTTATACCTAAACCGTTGGAAGTCCAACAAAGAATAAATATAGGAAGAAGAAATGAAAATCAAACTAACAGACCTAATACTAGAACGCCAAGGACGTCCCAAGGTAGTGGTAATGGCTGGATCAGCAGGAGCAGGCAAGTCGTTCCTTCTCAATCAGCTAGACCTACAATCTCTAGACCAAGTCAACCCGGACAAATACGTGGAGGATCCAGATCATCCGGCGTACAACAATCTAGGGGCAGGAGTTCGTCAAGCGGACAAAGAAGCGGAAAACCTATCGACCAGTAAGCAGTCTTTTGTTTGGGATACTACAGCTAGTAACCCTGAAAAAGTAAAAGAGCTTATGAGTAAAGGGTACGATGTATACATGGTAATGGTGTATACTCATCCAATGATTTCCTATATAAATAATTTTTCAAGAAAAAGAAACGTACCTTCTGTAGCAGTATTTAGTACTTGGAGAAATGTTTACCAGTTAATTGGTGAATATGATAAGATGCTTAAAGGTAACCTATCAATATTTGTAAATGATAGAGGTGGTAAATACAAATCAGAAGTACAGGCATTTGATACAGCAGCAAAAAATGGACCTGCTGGTATAAAAGACTACTTACAGAACTATAATGAAAAAAACGGTGTAGGAGGAAGTACTTTCTTCAAACCAGTTGTTATGTCTAATCAAGAAAAAGAAGAGTTTGAAAAAGCTATTATAGGATTGGATTACGATAAAAATAATAGATCTGAGGACAAAGCAATTAAGGTGGCATTTTTAAAAGCTTACCAAAAGAATGGTGTTGGACCAGGAACTGATAAACTTAGAGATATAAAAAATAAGTATAGAGACAGAAAAGAAAAGAGTGATGCATCTCAATCTGAAGTTATGGATAGTATTGCAGATATGATATACAGTCCTAAATTTCAAGAAAAATTACAACACTCTACTCCAAAAGAAATAGATCAAAAAGTACAAGCATTTTTATGATAGCACTTTATCCAGGAGCATTTAAACCACCTCATAGAGGNCATTTCGAAGTCGTTAAAAGACTGTTGAAAGGCAACCATGGAGGNCATGTTTACTCTATAGATAACTATCAAGATGTAGGTACTAAAGCTATATCAGGAGAAAAAGGTAAAGCAGAAAAGATAAATAAGGTAGTNGTATTTCCTGGAGGAGGAGAAAGAAACGGTATTACTAAAGGTGAAGCAATAGCTATTTGGAAAATGTATGCTAAATATCTTCCAGGTTTAATTATTGAAGATGGTCAAAAGAATCCAATGTTTGCAGCAAAAGATTATGCCAAAGCAAATACTAATGATAAATTTTATGCTATTACCGGTGTTAGAGATGAAAGTGATTTTTCAGATTTAAAAAGAATTACTACATTTAAAAATACTCCTCATGTAGAAGGGTTAATGATTACGTCTACACCTGATGCTAATGTAAGAGCATCGGATTTAAGAAAAGCTGCGTTAGAAGGAAACCTTGATGATATAATTGACTTTTTTCCAAAAGAACTTAACAGAGAGGAGCTATTTAAAGTTATGAGAATGTTGAAAGATAACATAATAGCAGAGTTAATGAACAAGAAGATGGAAGATCTTTTTGAATCTATGTTTTCATCTAATGAAGATAATAGGTATAATGATGATGGTTACGATGAAGGAGATATTAAACTTATGGGTGATTATATTTTACCTATCGACAAAATGGTTGTCCTTCAAGCAGAAGAAGATACTTACAATAGAGGTTTACTAGTAACTAATAATAAAGATAAAAGCTACAATGTAGCATATTGGGCAGATGATAAGACCAAACCTTATCCTATCGGAATTGAAATAGACGGTAAAGAAGTATCAAAAGATGCTAAAATAATTAAATTTCTATTTCACCCAGAAATGAAAGAAGGAGTTGAAAAAGATATACCAGAGTATGCCCAGTATATGGCTTCTATATTAGAGTATATGCTTGACCAAAAGATGAAAATTACTCCTTTACCAGAAATAAAGATTAGGCACGATGAAGACAATGCTAAAAACTTCTTTGGAAGAACTGCATACTACGACCCTAATTTAAAGGAGGTCATACTTTTTGTAGACGGAAGGCACCCTAAAGATATTGTAAGATCATTTACTCATGAAATGATACACCATATACAAAACTTAGAAGGTAGGTTGGGTAACATACAAACCACTAACACCACAGAGGATAGTCACCTACTTAAAATTGAACAAGAAGCATATCTTAAAGGCAATATTACTTTTAGAAATTGGGAAGATTCAGTTAAAAGACCTAAAGAACAAATCACTGAAGGTAAGTATGACAAACTTACCAATCGTATATCTTCTATTATATTTGATTCATTTAAAGAGTCTATAGTAAAAGGTATAGATGGAGAGTTTGATATTACCATTGGTCCTCAAGAAGATGCAGACATTAAACATAAAATGAGCTTTGACGTTCAAGCCATTATTAAAGTAACAGATGATACTTACTCTGTTGACGGAGGAGCAAATGCAGGGTATGATGACGATGGAGACGATATAGACCCTTTTATTAATATTGTATTCCAAGTACCAACCAATATTGATTTAAAGGAGTTATCTTTTGATTTAAAAGACGTAATAAGACACGAAATAGAACACCTTACCCAAGATGGTGAAAATCTTAAACAAGGTAAATACATTCCAGATGATGGAGACTTAAGAGCTCTAATTGATGCTGGACTATTAGATAAGGATGAATATTTTAAACTTCCTAAAGAAGTAGATGCAATGATTCAAGGTATGTACCTAAAAGCTAAAAAATCTAAAATTCCATTTGTAGATGTAGTTGATGATTATTTTAATAAAGCTAAAGTAACACCTGAAGAGAGACCTAAAATAAAAGATCTCTGGAATAAACGTCTACCTGCTTTAGGTATAAAACAAAGGTTATGAGCAGAAGTATAGTAGAATTATTAGAGGCTTACCCTCTTAAAGAAGTAAAACCCAAACCAAAGTATAAAATTTACTGCGACATGGACGGAGTACTTACCAACTTTGAAGCTAGGTTTGAACATTATAGCGGTATGCACCCTCAAGATTACGAAAAGAAATACGGTCTCCCTGCTTTTTGGGAACTGATAGATGTAAAAGTTGGAGTTAAGTTTTGGATAGGTATGGACTTTATGCCTCAAGGTAAACAACTTTGGGACTTTATTAAACCTTACCAACCAGATTTACTTACTTCTCCTTCTAGAGATAATAATTCTAGATTAGGTAAAAACTTATGGGTAAAAAATAATTTAAACCCTAAGCCTAAAGTAATATTTTCCTACTCAAAAGATAAGCAAAGATTTGCAAATGAAAATAGTATATTAATTGACGATAAACCATCCAATGTAGACGAATGGGCTTCAAAAGGTGGTATAGCGATAAGGTGCAAAAACGGAAACGTTAACCACGTTATAGAAAAACTAAAAGAGTTAGGTTATGAATGAATCTCTACTTAAAAAGGACTTTAAAGAAAGTGATGTTCAAAGAGTTAGAAACTTAGTTAATAAAGATTTTACAGGTAAAACCAAACAGCAAGTAGGCTACCAAAAAAAATATGTCAAACATATAGAAGGAGATATTTGGGAAGAAAGTGGAAAGACTTGGACGATTAAAAACAACGTTAAACAGAATATTACAAAATTAGACAGTGCTAAAAAAGCTGTGAGAATACCTCTTGCCTGTCCTAAATGTAACGGCACCATGAAACACCATTTAGCTAAAAAAATGTATAAAATTCACGGATTTTGCTTTGACTGCACTATTGACTATGAAGCCAGTTTAAGAGAAGCTGGATTATTTGAGGCCTACGAAAAGAAACTTATGCAAGGTAATATTAAATCTTTCTTAAATGAAATAGAAGACTTTACTCTAGCTTTAATGGACAACGAAAGTTCATACGTTACAGAACAAGGAGATGTTGAAGATTGGAACGGTAATACAGCTAAACAAAAACAAAAACTTTTAAAGAATCTTCAGACATATATTGATATAGTTTCTAAACACGTCCAGTAATCTATTTATAATAAATTACACTACTTTACATTAACAGAATGACACAAAAAGAAATACTAGATTCAGTCTTAAAAGAAATTAAGCATATTAAAACACATATGCCTAATGGTGAGTTGAAGCAGATGGCGAAAGACTTTGAGAAAATGAAAGACGATGTATCCGATTTAAAATTTACCCTACTCAACCCAGACGACGGAGTAATTGTAAATACTAATAAAAACACTGAAAATCGTATATACCATGAAGCCAAAGCAGAAATATACAATCAAAATGTAATTAGACTTAATGAACTTCAAAATTGGAAGCAAGGAGTTAATAGGGCACTGTGGATTATTTTTGGTATTTTAGCAACTGTAATAATAAGGATGTTAATAATGCATCAAGACCAAATGACACCATAACATGCCAATAAAGTTAAAACCATCTTCTAAACAGTATATTAAGGACTCTAAAGGTAAAATGACTAATAAGTTTATGATGGTACATTTTCCACCATCAAGTTTTAAGTCAACCGAGTTAAAGGAGATGTATAAAAGTAGTTCTTATAGTAAAAAGAGACACCTTATAAAACAAGAGTTAGACAAAAGAAACATAAGTTTATAAATTATGAATAAATTAGATATATTAAAAGCAATAAAGGAAGTATTAGGTGAAAAGAAAAAACCAGGTCTATGGGCTAACATTAGAGCTAAAAAAGCTAGAGGTGAAAAACCTGCTCATAAAAATTCTAATGCACATAAAGATGCAGTTAAGGCCGGTGAGAAGATTAATAAAGAAGGCCTTTGGGCCAATATAAATGCTAAGAAAAAAGCAGGAAAGAAATCTTCTCATGGTAACTCTAATGCTCATAAAGATGCAGTAGCAGCAGGCAATAAATTAAAAGAAGGTAGAGGAGATGGAGAAGCTATTAATAATATNATAATTAATATGGCTAACGAGGATGATATTTCCACTAAAGAAGCAGCTCAAGAAGTTATAGAACA
>JGI24003J15210_10000763_pt1 | contig 13814 bp, 17 predicted proteins | sample LinPmetageLP28_FD_15210 | JGI IMG/M metagenome (IMG submission 15210)
CTGAAATTACATTATTTACAGATGAAGAACATAGTTTTATTTGTTGTTTATCTTCTATGAATTTAGCTAAATATGAAGAATGGAAAGATACAGATGCGGTTGAATTAGCTACTTGGTTTTTAGATGGTGTAATGCAAGAATTTATTGATAAATCAAATGGTAAGGATTCATTAAGAAGAACTCACCAACATGCTAAAAAAGGTAGAGCATTAGGTTTAGGAGTAATGGGGTGGCATTCATTCTTACAACAAAAAGGATTACCATTTAACTCCATAGCTTCTACAGCACATACTCATAACATATTCTCAGACATCAGGTCTAAATCAGAAAAAGCATCTATGGCTTTAGCATTAGAATATGGAGAGCCAATGTGGTGTAGAGGAACAGGTATGAGAAATACTCATTTACTAGCTGTAGCCCCTACAGTATCAAACTCCGTAATTGTAGGAGGGATTAGTGCTGGTATTGAACCCTTACCTGCTAATATTTATACTTTTAATGGTGCTAAAGGTACTTTTATTAGAAAAAATAAATCATTACAAGAAATATTAAAATCTAAGGGTGAAGATAAAGATAAATGGTGGGATCAAATGTTAGCTGAAGATGGTTCAGCACAAGGATTACCAGATAATATTTTATCACCCGAAGAAAAAGAATTATTTTTAACATTCCCCGAAATCAATCAGTTGGAACTAGTACGTCAAGCAGCAATTAGACAACGTTATATTGACCAAACACAATCATTAAATTTATCTTTTGATGTAAATGATTCTCCAAAATGGATAAATCAAGTACATTTAGAAGGATGGAAGTTAGGTATTAAAACATTCTATTACTTAAGAACAGATAGTGTTATTAAAGGTGATTTAGGGTCTAGAATGGCGGATTGTGTTTCGTGTGATGGGTAATATTTATTTAAAAATTATGTTTAAAGGTTATGTTATGTTTAATTTAAAATTCATGAATTCATGAGAAATTATCTAAATTTACTAACTTTAATGTTAGTAACAGGATGGGCGTATGCTCAAGAGCAAGTACAGGATACTTTACTTACTCAAAATTTACAAGAAGTAGTAGTTTCTTCAGGAGTAATCACAGTCGCTAAAGACAGAAAGACACCGATTGCTCTAAGTAAGATATCTGCTGCTGAGGTTCAATTGAAAGTTGGAAACCAAGAATTTCCAGAAATTATGAACAATACACCTGGAGTCTATGCTACAAAACAAGGAGGGGGATACGGAGATAGTCGTATTACCTTGAGAGGTTTTGATCAACGTAATACTTCTTTCCTTATTAATGGGCAACCAGTTAATGATATGGAAAATGGATGGGTTTATTGGTCTAATTGGCAAGGTTTAACAGACGTTGCTTCCGGTATTCAAATACAAAGAGGATTAGGTGCCTCATCATTAGCAGTTCCTTCAGTTGGTGGGACTGTTTCTATTTTCACTAAGAGTGCTGAGAAAGCAGAAGGTGGATCTTATTCTACTGTTGTAGGTAATGACGGATATTTTAAAAATACTGTCTCTTACAATACAGGTTTAAGTGACAACGGATGGTCTTCTTCATTCTTGCTATCAAAATGGCAAGGTGATGGATATATTTACAACACTTCAGGTGAAGGTTGGACATATTTCGGAGCTGTCGGTTATTCACCAGATGACTCTAAGCATTCGTTAAACTTCTCTTTACTAGGAGCCGGACAATGGCACCACCAAAGAGATGTATGGGTATCTATTAGAGATTATCAAAACTTCGGAAAAGAAGGAATTGATCAAAGATGGAATTCAAATGGAGGTACTTTAAATGGAGAAGAGTTCTCTATGAGAAGAAACTTTTATAATAAACCATTAGTAACATTTAACTGGGATTACAATATCAGTAATAATGTAAAATTAGCAACATCTTTCTACGGTTCAGCCGGTAGAGGTGGAGGAACGGGCCCAAGAGGTAGAAATTACTACAATGCGGAAACAGATATCCTACCATTTAGAAAAGATTTAACAGAGCACTACTTAGAAGATGGTAGAGGTTCGAGAGATGCTAATGGGTTTATTGATTATGACGCTATTGTTTCTTACAATAGATCAAACACAGATGCTTACTCCGGAGGCATTTCTAAGTACGGAGGACTAAAGATTGGTTCTAACGGATTTAAAGATGATGGAGTAAACAGAGCTGCTTTAGTAAGAAGAGCTTCTATGAACTCACATGACTGGGTTGGAGCTATTTCTAAATTAACTATCGAAAATGGTAAATTTACTCATAGTATTGGAATCGATGTAAGAGATTACACAGGATACCATTACAGAGTATTGAACAACTTAATGGGATTAGATGGATACTATTCTACTGGTAATAAAAACTCAGGAGGACAGATCATCGAAAATACTATTGAGGCAAGTCCATTTAAAGATACAGGATTAAATGGTCCTAAAATAGACTACTACAATGTAGGTAAAGTAGGATGGCAAGGAGTTAACTTCTTAACAGAATACGCTAATGATAAACTTACAGCAGTAGTACAAGCTGGTTACTCAAATAAATCATTCCAAAGAATAGATTACTTTGATTCACCAACTAACTATGAGTCGGATACCGAAAATGTAGACGGTGGATACTTTAAAGGTGGTGCAAACTACAATTTAGATGATCAACAAAACGTATACTTTAATGCAGGTATCATTTCAAGACAACCAGATTTCGGTGCTGTATTTCCTAACTATGCTAATTATGTAAACCCAGATTTACAGAATGAAGAGATTCAATCAGTAGAATTAGGGTACGGATTTAGAAGTTCGGCAGTTAATTTAAAAGTTAACTTATACTCCACTAACTGGGGTAACAGATTTGTTCAAAGAAGCTTATCTAACTCACAAGGTGTAGATGGATCAGCTCAATTTAAGGACATTGATGTAAGACATAATGGGCTTGAAATCGAAGGTACTTACAGACCTACAGGATACTTTAAACTTAAAGGTATGGTATCTATAGGAGACTGGAAATACACAAAAGATTTTGAAGCTGAATTATTCGATGATAATCAACAATCTATCGGTACTGGAACTTTATATCTTAAGGATGCTAAAGTTGGAGATGCTGCACAGTTTGTTTCTTATATAGAAGCAGATTATAGATTCGATAAGTTTAATGTAGATCTAGGTTATAGATTTGTAGATAACTTATATGCTGATTATTCAATCACAGATGCTGAATTTACTAGTGCTGGTAACAAAGGAGCTTTAAAACTTCCTTCTTACGGTTTAGTAGACTTAGGTAGTACTTTTAACTTTAAATTATTTGGTAACGATACTAGATTAAGGTTAAACGTTAATAACTTATTAGATACAGTTTACATTGCTGAATCAAATACAAACATTCATGCTGCTGATGGCTCTCCACAATGGAACGGAGTAGACACTAGAAACTCAGTATGGTTTGGATTCGGAAGAACATGGAACGCTTCTCTTAAATACAGATTCTAAGAAGATATTTATATATACAAAGAGGGCATATTTTATGCCCTTTTTTATATTTATAATACGCAATTGCTAAAAATCCGGAAGTTATTTATTGTATAATTTAATCTTTTAAATATGGATTTATTGAAAAAAATTGGTTCTTGGGCTGATGAAATCACACACATCGGCATTAGTTTAATTGCACTAGGAGTAGTACTTGAAGTACTATTTAAAGGAATGATGATTCCTTTTTGGCCTAAAATGTCAGTGGTAGATAATATCATGGGTATCTTAGGATCACTAAGTGCTGAAGGTTTGCTTGGATTAGTAGGCGCCTTTGTTTTATATCATATTCTTAAAAAATAAGAATATTAAAATAAAAGTTTAATATATAAGAAGGAGGGCACGTTAGCCCTCCTTTTTATATTTATAATAAAATAAGTTTCATACAATAGTTTTTTAATTGGTTTTCATATAACTAAAAAAACATTAGTATGAAGTTTTTTTTATATGTTGTATTAATATTTATTACAACACAAACATTTGCTCAAAAGTTTTATACTATAGCAGATGTTAAAAATGAAATAGTTCTAGGACCTTTAGCAGGTAATAGAAGTATAACCTTTGGAGTAAAAAATATTCTAGAGGAAGTTATTCAAGATAAAGGATTTGATTTAGGGCCTAATTCTACACATCAGATTCAAGTTACACTTTATTATTTCGATGTCAAGAAGACTAGTATGCAGTTTGCTGTATATAATAGAACTGAAGACGAAACTGAAATTGTTGCTCAAGCACAGTTAATAGTTAATGGTAAACCTAAAAAGAAGGTTACAGCAAGAGGTACTGCTACATCTGTATCTACTGCTACATTAATTATAGACGAAGGAGGCAAATTTTCACAAACTGATGTTTCTACAGCAATGAAGAAGGTTTGTGAACAATTAATAAAGAAATTAAAATTAAAATGAAAAAATTAATAGAAATATTAATTAAAATTGATAATTGGATGGAAAAGACAGGCTACAGTATGTATCCTAATTTAACTAAACACATGAATAAAAAAGATGAATAAATTTTTATCATTACTAATATTACTTATGGTTTCTTTAGGTTTTTCACAAGACTTTAAAATTGCCCATAGTTATACTACTGCAAACCCACCCTTTGCTGTTGGTGATACTATTTCTATTAAGTATGAATTGATTGACCACAATAGTAATGCACCAGTAACAAAATTTATGCAGTTTGATTACCAGTACAATAATAAACTACTTGCTAAGGTAGACCATACATGGGGATTAAGTAGTAATACTTCAGCAGCTAAATCCTTAACTCATTGGGATGGGTTTAAGTATAAAGTATTAGATACTTATGATGCTGATAATCTTACAGATCAATATATTTTCGGTTGGTTAGGAAGAACTTCTGTAACTGGAGATACAAATTCTTATCCAACAGACAATGATTGGTCAGTTGAAAGAATTACAGTACAAGAAAACAGTACAGCTATAGCATATAGTAGTACAATACTAACTGTTAGATATAGAATAAAAGACAGACAAGGTACTGGATATGATGACTATACTCATCTAACAGATATAAACTGGGTAAATGCTCATAATGGAGTAGACAGCGCTGCTGACGATTTACATGAAGTTACTTGGACTACCGCTACAATTAATATAGATAATCAAGGAAACACAACAGGAGTAGATTCTGGTGCTATTACTATTAATCTTAATTCAGCTGCTAAAGCTGATCATGCTGCAGATTATAACTATAAGATATATGCGGCAAATGGTACTAATGGTAAAACTGGAGATGCTATTAAGACTGGCAACTTTGATAGTAATGGTCAAATCATTACAGGAGCTTCTGATTTAACTATTGGTCAAAGGTATTATATAGAAATTGGAGTAGACGATGATGCTGATTGGTTTGATGATGTTTTAACAGTAACAGATGTTTATGTAATATTTACTCAGGCTATTGGGGCAGGTACAGGACCAACAGGCGGTGATACTAATACATTTAGTTACTCTATACAATACTTACTTGCTGAATTAAATAACTCAGGTAATGTCAATTTTGATGACTCCTATCAAGCTTTGGGGCATATTCAAGGAGTAGAGAATCTAAGTACTTGGTTTACTTCTGATACAAACAAAGCTAAAAACGTATGGGGTACTACAGCTCAATTTGGAGTATCCACAAACGACTATTACTTTGGTCAAGATAGAATCTTTGCACCAACTGATGCAAATAAAACATTTAATTTCGGTCATGCATTTCAAGGTGATCCTGATTTCTCTCACTCTTTTACTCCTACTAACTCAGCGGCTGCTATAACAGGTACTCAAGAAGCTGGTGGATTTAAAGAGACTATTACTAGAAACTCCCAGAAAGATCCAATAGAAGCAAATTTAGACATTACTACTAGTATCATAGAAGATAAGGTACACCTTATAATAGATCTACAAGAAGAAGGCTTAGTAGGTACTCAATTTAATATAAAGTATGATAAAACGATTCTTACATTAGATGATGTAATCTTTGATACTGGAAATGATATGACTAATGTATCTACTCACTTTGGAGATAAATCAGCAGTAAGAATTGGATCAATAGACCCTGATGGAGGAACATCAATTAAGTTAGGTAAGGCTTACAAATTAATCTTTACTCCTGGGGTAACAATAACAAATACAGCTGGCTTAGTTTCTTTTGAATTTACAGAAGGAGTTAAAGCAGATGGAACTAAAGTTAAATTTATAATTAAATAATATGAGAAGCTCAATAATAAACATAATAATGATTCTAACATTTGTTGCTTGTGTAACAGATCAGGATTTAGAAATTATACCGATAGACCAAGAGATACCAGAAGAACTTTATATAGGAGAGCCTACAGGTTTAAAATTAGAATCTTACATACTTACAGAAGAAGTTAGAATAAACGCAAAGCTTCCAGCTGATGGTTATTATAGAATTAAGATCAGACATGGTATGACAGACAAATTAGTTTCACAAGAAAGATTATATGCAAAAGAAGGAGATAACCTTTTAAAAGTATATGCTCGTACGATTGAAACTAGTAGCTATAAATTAGTACTTACTACAGACGACCACCAGATAGTAGGACTAACAGGATTTTCAAAACTATAAACGATGAAAGAATTAAAAAATCAACTTATTGCAACAGTAGGAATTATAATAACTGCTGCCGGAGGTCTATTAATTGCTAACATGGAAGCTATATTTAGCCCAGCAGAAGATAAACCTAGTATGGAACAAACAATTATGATCCCAGAAGGATCAAAGGATACAATAGTCATAACAAAAACAATCAAACCTGCTATTGTAAAACCACCTGTCAAGAAAACAGAGACAGAAAAAAGAAAAGCAGAAGGGTTAGATTGGTAAATTTTATAAAAAAAAAGATTATGAAAACAGTGTTATTACACATTTGGAACGAACCAATGAGCGATTATTTAGTATTAAATTACATACTTAAATTTATTGCCTTTAGTTTGTTAGTTATGTCTTTCTCAGGTATTAGTAAAATAATATTTGAACTAGTAACTAACCCATCTCAATTCAATAATGTTACTTTTGGATTGATAGATTACATATAATATGAACAAACTACTATTTTTATTAGTATTTCTCTTTGGACTTTCAGCTACTCACGGACAAGTATTAGGTAAAACTGTAACGGAGGATTACACAGCAGGCTTTGAAAAACAAGCTTCTGTATACCAAATACCAGAATATGACGGTATGCCAGTACCTGTCGCTATACTATCGATTGGAGTAAATGAACAAGTACTTGAACAGTATCCGGAACTAGGAGATTACCGCGTAGGTTTAGGTCTTTCCAATATAACTGTAGCGTTTATGGACGAAACATTTAGATTCGAATTTGTAGAGACTAGAGATGAGATAAAAGATAGGATGGTAGCTCAATATAAAGCTTCTCAAAGAGGAATTACTTCAGAAAAATTAAAGTTAGTAGGAAATATAACAGCTGCTAAATACTTTGGTTATATAGAAGTATATGATTTCTCTATATCAGAAGACGAAACAGTTAACTTAAAAGACGGTATCAAGAATGTACTTGTTACTAGATTAGGTTTACAAGTCAGATTAGTTGATGCACAAACTGGAGTCTATATGACTGGGTCTGGTTTAGGTAAGTCAACTACAACTAGAGAAATGACTCTCTTAAACGATGCTAACTTAGAAGAAGTTGCATTTAACCAATCATCCATTGGAACAGCTACAAAGAAAGCTCTTAATACTGCTGTCTACAAAATCGTAAAGAGAATGAGACAAAAGAAAATATTTGATCACTAATGGATGAAAAAAATTATAATCCTTTTACTACTATTTTCTTTTAGTGGTATATACTCTCAACAAATAATCCAAACCTATACTGATAGATGTACTAAAGCTACATATACTTTTACTGTAGCTTATAATAGTTCTACTGTAGTTACATTCTATGATAGATCTAAAATATTTACTTCCACGGAGTTTACCAATGGTACCTTACAGCAATGGTTAGAACAGACTTACCAGTGGTGGAAGAATTTAAGTCCTTGCTCAGCCAATCAATCTAATTCAACCAATACATCCAATACTACTACTAATGCCACTAATAATAGTAGTAATGCAACCAATAACGCTAATAATAACAACAGCGGCTCTTCTGGTAGTTCTGGTGATAGTGGAGGAAGTGGTGGTGGAGGAGATTCCGGAGGAGGATCTGGAGATAGTGGTGGTGGAGGATCTGACGGAAGTGACGGTGGAGGAGGTGACGGAGGAGGAGACTCTGGTGGTGGAGGAGATGGAGGAGGAGACTCAGATGGTGGAAGTGGTGATTCTGATGGTGGAGGTGGAGACTCTGATGGAGGAGGAGGTGATGATGGTGGTGGTGATTCCGATGGAGGAGATGATGGAGATGGTTCTGGAGATTCTGATGGTGATGGAGGAGATAGCGGTGATGGAGACGACGGAGGCGGAGATGACGACGGTGGTGATGGTGACGATGGAGGAGACGGAGATGGAGATGATGATGGAGGAGATGACGACGGTGGGGATGATGATGGAGGAGACGATGATGATAGTGGTGATGATGATGATAGTGGTGATGATGATGACAGTGGTGATGACGATGAGGGCGGTGATGATGAAGAGAGTGACGATAAAGAAGAAGAGGAAAAAGAAGAGGAAAAAGAAGAAGAAGAGGAAAAAGAAGAAGAAGAAGAGGAAGAGGAAGAGGAAAAAGAAGAAGAAGAGGAGGAAGAAGAAGAGGAAGAGGAAGAAAGTGAAGAAGAAAGTGATGATGAAGAGGAAGAAAAAGAAAAAAAGAAGAGAAAAAAGAAAAGACAACCACCTATAATAGCCGCCAACTTAATGGCTGTACAAATGATAGATGGTACTATTACTACAGCGGCATCCTTTGGTATGTCACAAGCTAACCTAATTGGTACTACTACTTACAGTTACAATGCTATGATCTGGTCTAATATGAAACAGTTTATGATTGGTACTTCAGTTAGTAACGTATGGTGGGCTTATGATAAACCAATTGATTATTATATAGACGATCCTTTTACTGGAGGTCAAGTTAAGTTAGGTACGTTTATGGACAAAGGTAGTATACATTATGTAGATACTAATTCAGTTAACTTTATGTATATGTACGGTACCACTATGATGTCATACAGTTATAGTAGAGTATGGATGGGTCAAAAAGATAACAAATGGAAAGGTGGAGTAGCTGGATTTGCGGCAAGTGCTAGTTTAATTAATGCTTTTGGGGAATTATCATCTACTACTTCTCTTACAGGATTTGCTACTAAACCCTTTACTTTTAAAAAAGCAAATAGATTAACTATAGCCCCCATGCTTGCACTATCTTTACCAGTAACTATTAAACCTTTAGACCTTAAAATAATACCTTTTGAAAATTTTACATATATTATTGGGTTAAATAATAGTTATAAACTATCTCAACGATTTAATGCTAATTTAGGTATTAGTACAGTTCATAATACAGATAAAAAGATTCCTATGACTTATGCTTTAACTGTTGGAGCAAGGTTTGCTTTTTAATATTTATAATAAATACGTTTCATATAAAAATGTTTTATTATGTTTAATTATTTAAAAAATAAATATATGGCTTTCAAAGATATGTTTAAAGATGATAATGATATCAATGAAAAATCAGTAGTAGGATTTGCATCATTTGCAATGATGTGTTTATTTGCAATCGCTGATATTGGTACAGGATTTTTTGGAAAAGATTTAGTAATCCAAGAGTTTATCTATAATTCATTTGTAATTATTACACTTGGTTCATTTGGAATTGCTGAAGCAGGTAAAATATTTAGTAAAGAAAAATAAATTATGGCAATAGTACCTAAAGGAATAGTAATACATTCTATGGGAGAGTACCTTCAATGGGAAGGAGAATGGATAAATGCATATGATTTTTTAAAAAAACTAAAATTATCAGTACATGGTTTTATTCATCCTAATGGACACTATGAAAAAATGATAGAATCACCAGGAAAAGCTTCACATGCTGGTAAATCAGAATGGGATGGAGTTCAATATTTAAATTCTCATTATTTAGGATTCGAATTATTAGTACCAGGTAAACAAACTTATAGTAGTTTTTTAAAAGCTATTGAAGAACCTGGAACTTATACACAAGAACAGTTTGATAGTGCAGTAGATACTTGCAAATGGTGGATGAAACAATATAATATCCCAGTTAATAATGTTATAAGGCACTCAGACTGTAGTGGAGACCATGTAAGAGGCAAAGGAAAAGGAAAAGTTGATCCTGGTTCTGCTTTTAATTGGGAATTATTTAAAGAATCCTTGGTTGGATAATTAAATAAACTTTCATATATTTATTTCCATATTTATGTTTAAAACAATAAAAAAAGGAATTTTACCTTTCTTAATAGGATTTTCTGCTCTATCTGTTAGTGCTTCAGCAGCATTTTATTCAGTTAGTGGGTTATCTAAATTATTTGCCGGGGCACAATTTGAAGTAATTATAATGGCTGGTTCATTAGAGGTAGCCAAGTTGGTTACTGCTTCTTTACTCTATCAGTATTGGGATACTATAAATAAAATACTTAGAACGTATCTTACGGTAGCTACTATAGTATTAGTATTAATTACTAGCATGGGGATATATGGGTTTTTAAGTGCGGCATATCAAGATACTTATAGACAACTTACTATTAAAGAAAATCAAACAAGTTTTTTAACACAGAAAAAAGATTTTTATGAAAAAGATGTTATACGTTATGATAAAGAACTTGAGAGAATTAGTAGTAATATTAGTATTCTTTCTAATGCCAAAGCTCAGTCGATCCAAGTACGAGACACCACGGTATCTGGGGGCGTTAGATCAACCATCTCTACTGCCGAACTTAGGCTTTCACAAAAACGTATTGAAGTTGAAGAAGAAAATAGAAAAAATGTTCAATTCAAAAGAGAAATAGTAGCAGATTCATTACAAAAATATCAACTTAAAATATTAGATTTAGAAAATAATTTAGATATAGCAGGTGAATTAGGACCTTTACAGTACCTTTCGGGTTTAACTGGGGTTTCTATGGATAAAATAATTAATATATTATTATTAGTTATTATATTTGTATTCGATCCTTTAGCTATATCTCTTGTAGTAGCATCAAATTTTGCTTTTGTTAAAGCTTTTCCACCTAAAAAAAAGGTAGAAAAAGAAAATCTAAAAAAGGAACCTACTCAAACTTTAATTTGGGAAAATGATATTGATGTTAAAAAAACCTCTTCCTCTTTTACTAGTACTCATCAAATAGATAAAGAGTTTGATAAAGATTTTTGGTCTTCTTATAATGAAGAAGATGAACAAAGAATGAATATTATTGGTCAAAATGGAAATGATGGAGAACATTATGAAGATGAAGAATTTAATGATTTAGATTTAAATAAAGATGGAATTATTGATGAAAATGAAAGATCAATTGCCAAAAATAAAATTAAAGAATTAGAGAAAAAAATAAAACCTGGAATATCAGGGTTTAGAGTAAATAAATTTAAAGAAGAAATAAATAAAATTAAAAAATCCCTAGAAAAATGAAAAAATATTATGTTTTATTTTTAATGTTATTAGCATTAAGTTGTACTGCCCAAGAAAATATTATAGAAAAAAGAGAATGTTGTGAAAACATTACAGTTGAAACACCAATATTTACTGTTTATTATTCAGAAAGTAAACAACAACCTATTACTTTAACTTATTTGTCTACAGACAGACCTAAAAACGTAGATAGAGGTTCTATGAATTTTAGAACAGAAAAAAATTATTACACTTCTGATAATAATGATTATAAAGGTATTCCTTATGATAAAGGTCATCTTGCACCCGCAGCTACTTTCTCTGATTCCTACGAAAACTTAAGAGCAACTTTTTCATTCCTTAATTGCGCATTGCAGAAAGATAAACTTAATAGAGGAGCATGGAGATTATTAGAACAAGAAGAAAGAATTTGGGACGATGAACAAGATTTGGAAATTACTATTAACATTATATTTTCAGACTCAGTTATGGCTAATGGAGCTACTTTACCTTCTGGTTTCGAAAAACACATTAAATTTCTAGATGACAACACAACTAAGTGTTTCTATTTTCCTAACGAAGATCCTACTAAGGACTGGGAAGAATATGAAGTAAATTGTAATAATTAAAAGTTAAATTTAGCTTGGATACCTAAAATAAAGGTTGTATATTTACGGTAAATAAAAGTTATATGTTTGATATTCCCCTGTCAAGAAAACAAGTAGAAAAACAATTAAGTCAGTATCAAAAAATAAACTATAATCAATTTAGGTGGTGGAGAATGTATCAACCTAAAAATAAACCACTTGATAATCGTAAACCTTTACGTGAACGTATATTTAATGGTGATTTTGATTATTCATGTTATAAAGCTCAACAATATTGGGTTGAATATCAATTAAAAGATATTCTAAAAGAGTGTGATAATGATTATGGAAAATATTTAGAAAAAACATCAGTTATTAGAGCACGAAGAAAACGTTTAATTGAAGATTTTGAAAAAGATGAGGCTGAAAGGTTAAATTCTTTAACAGTTGAATTTACAAAATATTTTAAATGTAATAGAGAACAAGTTGAAGAAGAAATGTTAAAATGTAGTGGTTCTCTAATAGATCTTTATTATATTATAGAAGATAAATATAAAATAGTCCATGCACCCTACCCTTTAAAGCGTAGGGGGCGACCTAAAAAGTTATGTATATGAAAATAAGCCATGAAGTTCCTAGATGTCTTTTAACAGCATCACCTGAATTCAACGATTATGATTATTGTTTACCCCATCTTTTAGACCAAGATAAAGAATATAAACAATATTTTATAGATGCCCGAGATAAGGGTAGATATGTTATAATGGATAATTCACTTCATGAATTAGGTGAAGCATATGATTTTGATAGATTACGCTATTGGGTTAACGAATTAGAACCAGATGAATTTATGGTACCTGATGTTTGGATGAGATGTGCCCAAACAGCAGCTCAAGCTAAATATTGGAAACAATTTGAATTCCCAGAAAAAACACAAAAAATAGCTGTAATTCAAGGTGAAGATAAAAATCAAGCATATTTATGTGCTAATTTATTGCACAATTTAGGTTATACAAAATTATGTGTATCTTATGGTGCTACTTGGTATAATGATTTCTTCCCACATTCTAATCCAGATATGGGTAAGGCTTTGGGTAGAGTAAGATTTGTACAGGGTTTATTAAAATTAAACGAATTAAAAGATATTAAATTTCATTTATTAGGGTGTTCAATACCACAAGAATTTGGTTGGTATGATAACCACCCACGAATTGAATCAATTGATACTTCAAACCCTGTAATGGCGGCGTTAGAAGGAATAGAATATAAAGAACACGGTTTAAATACTAAACCAAATGCTAATATGAATGACCATTTTGATGTTGATTTTATGGATATTCAGTATGGTAGTGTTCTTTATAATACAAATAAATTTAAAAAAATTAATAACTTATGGCAGAAGTAATAAAACATGCATTAGGACTTTGTGGAGAACACTTTCATCCAAATATTTGGACTCTTCTTGTAGGGGGGTTTGGAATATCAACTATATTTTTGTATGTTCGATTATATATAAAATGTAAATTTAAACAAGCGTTTGCCTATACGCAAAATACCTGGCAAAAATTAATAAATTAAATTATGGCAAAACACGTAGTAGTTTCGTTAAGTGGTGGAATGGATAGTAGCACC
>JGI24003J15210_10000773_pt1 | contig 13634 bp, 11 predicted proteins | sample LinPmetageLP28_FD_15210 | JGI IMG/M metagenome (IMG submission 15210)
CCGAGAGTGAAATAACTCCGTCATTATCGTTAAAGTCATTTGAGTTAAAAGCGGCAACACCCTTGGTACTATCGTCGGCCTCAGCGTTTATTCCACCTATGCTTACACTATCCTGACCGTCTCCATCAGTAAACTCAACTCCATTCGATACACTGATAGACTTCACAACATTGTTATTTGCAATCTTATCAGCGGTTACAGAAGCATTGGAAATTTTCTCCGTCGAAATCGCCGAGTCGGCGATCTTTATAGTGGTTACAGCAGAGTTTTGTATCTTTCCAGTTCCTACCGAGGAACCACCTAATTTTGTGTTAGTTACAGCACTATCAGCGATTCTACTAGAATTAACCGCACCTATACTTATTTTTTCATTTGTTACTGATTGATTTCCTAATTGTGATGTACCAATTCCCGAATCCTTGACTTGCAGTCCATTACTATCGATTCCTATGGTAGTGTCATCCACACTAACACCAAGAGTGACAGATCCACCAAGAGACACAGAACCCCCACCCGTTAAAGCATTCCCCGCAATAACAGTTATAGATCCAGAAACTGCGGCAGTTGACTGAAAAGTACCATCCGGAAAGGTGATACCAACAGTTTCCATCGAGATACCTGATTCTACAACTAAAGGAACATTATCTATTTTTACTTGATCTGTCTCTACAACTACTTTACCCGGTGATCCAGAAGTAGATGAACTTAGTTCAACCGTGCTAGTTGAAAGTCGAATAGACGGAGTAGCAGAGGTTTGTTGGTTAACAATTTTTCCGCCATTAACAATTTTAATAACAGTTGCAGGGTTGTTTCCATCGCCTACAGGTAAATTAAGCACACCATTTATTGTAACATCATCATTAAAAGTAGCCCCACTACTAGCAGAAATACCAGCAACGGAAAGAAAAGCGTCGGGGTCTATAGAAAAAGTCTGACCTATGCTCGCAACAAAACTAGTTAGGTTTAGTCCAGTTCCACCGTAATATGTGTTACCTGCACCAGAGGCAGCACCGGCGGGTCCGACTTGAACATTTTCCCAAGTTGCACCATTAAAAACATAACTAGTCAGATCATCTGTGTTGAATACTCTGGTTCCGATACAACCATTTGCAAAAGTTGTTAAATCGCCAGTGTTAGCCGCAGACATAACAACCTCAAAGGTTGCACCGCGAGAAAGTCTATCTTCATCTTGAATACATTCGATAATGTCACCAGTCCCCACACCTGTTATCGTTCCATAATTGGAATGCAGAGTGTAGGGATTGGTGACAATGTATCGAGTAAACTCGGTAAGAGAAGGAGCTCCATCAGGCTGAAACCCCTGAACCCCATTATTTACATCAAAATGATCTAAAAGAAAGTAAAAACCGGGGTTACCAACATTCTCATATCTATTTAATTGTTTTAACGTAGAAGGAAATTCAACTGGCATTATGTAAGCTCACAATTATATTAATTATTCAAATGTATTTAGGTCAAATCTTACCGTGTAACCAACACTGTTACCGATACTAGTCTGATCTGATCTCCATATCAAATATGGTTCAGAGAAGGATGTATTGTCATTGGTGTATGTTGATCCCGATGGTCCACTAATCAGAGTAAAGGAAGGAGTATCATCGGCCGCTCCTCTTGAGAATCCATATGTATCTAAGTAGTAACCCGGTTGAGTCGAAGACTTGTTCATATAAGAAGCAGGAATAGCGTAATAGACATGTTGACCCGGAATCGTGTTCCATGTCACAGTGTCACCACTCTTAAGGTTACTCTGCGTTTTCGTGTCTATTCCACTACCATCACCTACTGGATCAGCGTTACTTGGATTGTTAGGTTTTCTAAGTGAATCAAGTTGTTCACCAGTAATATTGGCATTTGCAGTTACTCCGAAGATTCTACTATTAGCGTATGTTAAGTTATAGGTCGCTATTACTGGAGTTCCAGCAGCTGTACCAGTTCCAAACACATTATAGGTTGATGTATATGGATAGGCCGCAATACTAGGCACCTGTAAGACAACTGGAACTGATCCTTCCTCAAGATCAATATAAGCTTCTTTACCTGAATTAGTTAGTGTCATTCCCCGCAGCACTAAACTACCACCGGTGGTAAAGTCTTTGTAACTGAAACTTGCTCCTACGGCTGCAACCTGTGGGTAAAATTCAATTTTTGCGAATTTAGTATTGTCATCAGAACCCAGTGTATATCCATGATCGTTCGGTGGCATGAGAAGTACAGAAGAAGTGGTTTCTGTACCAGAATCCCATGTAAATGTACTTCCCAGTGCAAATCTCTTGATATTAAAACTAAGTTCAGTGTCACTAAAGATATCGTATGATCTTAGATAATCGAATGTTGTACTTCCGTCATCTAGAAGAACTAGTATCTTCTTTCCTACACCAGTCGTGGGCGTGGAAAGATTAGGTGAAGTATGTGTTATTCCCTGATTACCATCTCCCACGATGTCAAATTTGGTGGTAAATGTAATTCCTGCACCACTATCGCTCTCGCCGACCACCTTCAACGGACTACCGGGGGTAGCTGACCTAAACAGAATATCACGGGGATTTGACATAGATACCAGCGCACCTTCAGAGGTAACACCGATGAGTCCAACATTACCCGTGGCACCAACTGCACCAGTTTGACCCACCGCACCAGTCATACCGGTCATACCAGTTTGACCGGTTTGACCTTGAAGACCATCAACACCCATAGAACCATCTCTTGTTATAAAGAATCTAGTTCCTTCATTGTTAGTAATCAGTCCACCACCGAAGGTGGAGCCCACTATACTCACTGTGAAGATGTTGTTGGAGGTCTGGATGCTATCATATCGAGCAGCAGTAATTACTGAAGAGTCATCTGTTTGAGTCCACTGTACTGTACCAGATGCGCCTGCGTTTAAGAATGCTGATGATACATCTGCACCATTAGAAGCAGTACCACTAATTTGAATAGTATTAGCGTTGACATACCTCCATTTACCGGGCGTCAAGGAGGAACTCGTAGTATAGTCAAAAGGCAGACCAGCTGGCGCACCTTGAGGACCGGCCGCACCAGTTGCACCGGTTGCACCGGTCATACCCGTCATACCAGTTTGACCTTGAGGACCGGCCGCACCAGTTGCACCGGTTGCACCGGTCAGACCCGTCATACCAGTATGACCCGTATCACCCTTCTGACTAGCATTACCCTGACTACCTTGTGGACCAGTAGGACCGGCAGTACCTACGTTAAGTGCAACCCAACCTTCATTAACACCAAGGTAAGTGAGTTCAAGACCAACATCTATGTTGAACCATTTATCACCTGTAATTGCAGTAGATGGTGCATTTGAACCTAGTCCGTATCGATAAGGCACTGCCTGAGTAAGACCAGATGGGAATTGAACATAACTTTCACTTCCACGAAGAACAATATCTCCGGTAACTTCAAGAGATCCAGTAATACCAAGTCGTGTTGTGCTTATTCTTGTTAGTTGGTTATCACCAGTAGCCTCGCCTGCTGCGTTTCTAAACAGATAAGAATTTTCTTCACCACCTACGCGGCCAGAACCAAGTTGTTCCCATGTATTCCCCTGATAACCATAGAAGGTCGAATCAAGATCAGAGAATACAATGATACCCTTTTGACCATATGGTGTCTGTGAATCTTGGCCGCGGTTCGGATTACCAGTGTTTCCAGCAGAAACTAAGATTTCATAAGTAGCACCGACAGTACCATCAAATTTGACGGACGTAGGTCTTCTACCAAGCTCAATTACTCTAACAATATCACCAGTACCAACGGCGCCGGTCTGGCCAGGAATACCCAAATCAGCAGTAATTGCTGGGTGAAGACTGTATGGATTATCTACAATAAACCGTATGTTAGCGGTTAGACCTGTAACACCTACCGTATTAATAGGAGTTGCAGCGTCAAGTCCAAGTTCAGAGGATTTACCAGATATTACATGATTAATGTCCGCTGAATCAACAGCGAAGAAAAAGTCTTCTCTGGTGATATTCTTTGTTCTATTAAGCTGCTTGAGAATATCTGGTATTCTAAATGGCATTTTCTTCCCCCGTTAGTGTTTCTAAGACAGTACCGTAAATATGTATGTGACGTTTCCTAAACTACTTGAAGATGACCTAACAATTTGGTAATTTTCAGTGAAACCAAATTCATTCGTATGACTAACATTTGATTGAATTTGAAATGCTGATGTAACCGGTGTTGCTGGTAATCCTTCTCCTAAAAATTCTGCTACCGAAATCGTTGTTCCTCTTGCAGTTGGGTATGCAAAATACGCATACTCATTTGGTTCTATGTTAAAAACTACTTGAACACCATTTTCTAAATCAGTACCTCTTTTGAGTTCTGCGGTAAAACCGGAAGAACTCAATTGGGAACCACCTATACCCAATCCTCCTGATCCAAAATAAGCATTATTTGGGAACCTAAGAGTAAAATTACTAAAGTCACTAACACCATCAGAACCCGTACCTCTAACAGTTATATTTATAGAATCATCGGATTCGGGGGGATAAGAAATATGCAAACCACTGGTCAATAATGTGGTATATGGATCTGATAGATTATATTCCGTAGTACCTACAAAACTACTAGAAGATATTTTGGCAGACACCGGTAAAGGTGAAGGAGAACCTGCATATGCGACTGCAAAACTTGATCCGAGATCACTCAAGGTTGTACCAGCTGCGGCAGTACCAATAAGAACATTCTTACTGGTGGAGTTGTTGATTCTCAATGAGGACACATCAAAGACAAAATCAGAGTTCTTGAATACATCTTGAATTTTTATATATTCAAACCCTACATCACCATCGTCTTTCAAGACCAAGAACTGTCTACCATATCCGTCTCGATCGGAGGATGCTATACTACTAAAGTGATTTGAAGAAAGATCATGTTCGAGAGTAGTACCAGATGCACCCGTAATCGAATGAATTAGTTTCGCAACTCCGTTGTTTGATCCCTCTATATTTACATTTAAAACTTCAGTAGAACTACCAAAAATGACATCGGTGGGACTGCTTATCAGATTTCCACCGGAGATACCAACGTCTATACCACTTGCAGGTGCAATGACCGCAAGGATAGCATCCCACGCATAACCATTCCACTTCCAACTTCTTGTGTTGGAAACGTAAGTTTGATTTAAATTTGGTGATGGGGGAAATGATAAAGCCATTATATTCTTTCTACTTATTGTGGATGGGGTTGCACCCACACATCGTTATATCGAACATACATTTTACCTGTTGTAATAATAAACCAAAGATTACCATCCGAAATTGTATTGGTAAAACTTGGGTCTGAACTACTAACATAGACTAAAAAATTGGACTTATCTTTTAACTGAACAGTTAATACTTTTCCTGCTCGAGTTGCTGCAAAATCGTTTTTATTAAAATCAATTTCTTCTACGGACTGTTTGTCTACTTGATCAGAAGAAACTATAATTTCTTTCTTAACTATAAGTTTTTCCTGAGTTACACCTCTCTCAAATCTAGAGAATGGAACCTGTTCAGAATCTTCAAAGAGTCCGAGGGTTCCATCCTCATTTAGTCCAATAGTAGGAAGTGTAGAATTTTCTGCTGTAATATTTGAAGTTGCTAAATCACTCAATGTAAGAACAAGGGACTCTACATTATCTGTGAGCCCACCCAGTTCATTTTCTAATTCAGCAATGGTCTTAGCCATTAAATATTCCAGTCACTAAAATTCTTTTCCTTTGAACTAAACTTATCATCAAAATTTGAACCATCGAATCCCGAACCATTTTTTGTTGTCTCTGTCTGATTACTTTGCGATAGTGTAACGTCTTCTTCTGTATCAAATAATTTCATCTTTGATCTATTTATTCCAACTAAAAACTTCCGGTTTGCCGCAGCGTCATTATAACGGTTTTTAAGTTGTTTTACCATCACCACTCCCATCTCATCCAAATCTTCCGTAGCAATTAAAGCAAACATAAAGTCTGCGGTTGCTGGCAATCCAAAAGATTCCGAAGTATCTGTTAGATCAACATCCGTGCTTGAAAATCCCTGACGATTTGTTTGAGTGGCGGTGAACAACGGAACATCATATTCTACTGCTAAACCACGAAGTTCCTCCGCGATGGATTTTATAAGTGTATACGAATTTATCTGCCCAGTATTTTTAAACCTAGAACTGGCACATATATTTAGGTAATCTATGAATATGATATCTGGAACAAAGGACTTTTTCAGCTTTAATTCCTCGATTAAATGTCGAAAGTGATTAACATTTGCAGTTGCAGTTGGGTATTCCTTCACAATAAGTTTACCCTTAACCGTTGACTTAATCTTGTCAATCTTCTTATCGTACATCATCTTCGGAAGTTGTTTGAGATCATCCAATTGAACGTCCATAAGATTCGCGTCGATTCTCTCGGCGATTCTTTCTTCGGCCATTTCACATGTAATGTATAGAACATTCTTTCCTTGTGTCAAACAGTTTGCTGCATGATGACACATAAAGAGAGACTTACCAACACCAGTTCCAGCAAGACAAACATTAAGTGTCTTGCTCGGTGTACCACCGGCAGTGATGGTGTTGAAATACTCTAAATCGAAGGAGGTTCTACTTTCGACTTTGTGGTAGAACTCGTATCGTTCGTCGGAGTCTTCGATGTAGTCGTGTCCGATGTGGGCGTCGAAGCAGACGGAGAGTGCGTCGGATAGGATGCTTGGGATTGCATTCTCTGTCTTTGATTTCGATTTGCCGTCAATGATGTGGATCGATTCCATGATCGCATTGTATACCGCCTTATCTTTACAGAATTTTTCAGTGGTGTCGTATAACCAAGTAATTTCTTTTTCTTTCTCTGAGTTTGAACATTCCTCTACAATTTCACATACCCGTTTAAAGGCATCTTCACTTAAAGTTTTGTCGTCACTCATAGCAATAATCAACGATTCCTTTGAAGGCTGACTATTGTACTTTTCAATATAAGAAACTACATGGCTTAATACTGTNTTTTCGTTATCATCGTGAAAGTAAGATTTTTCCAAAAATGGAAGAACCTTTCTTGTGTACTCTTCATTCGTCAACAGTTGAGAGAGTATCAGTCTCTCCACCGTCAAGTTTAACATACTCATTTATTTGATCCTCATTGTACTTGTCATTAAGAAATTCCATTATAATGTCTCCCACCAACTTCTTCAAGTGTTTAGTTTCTTTTTTGTTCTTGGGATTCTCTAGAATTTCAAATTCATATTTAAATTTCATCTGGTCGTCGTCTTCTATTGGTTCAAACCCAACGCGACCAATGAGAAAGACGATGCCGTCGAATTTCTTTTCCAAAATTCGAACGGCAAATCGGTCTTTTTCATGCGGGATCAATTGATACTTCGGCTTCTTCGGTATGTGACCCATACTTAAATTCCTTTCCAACTGCTTCTTCCAGTTGGCTCATAATGTCTTCGGTAAAATACTTCTCTGGGTTTTTGTATACTGACTTCTCAAATGCCTTTGTTCCATCAGGAAACTCCAATCGAGTAGAAACCTTCTTGATAATTTCATACTTAAGGGCAATGTCAACCAAACCATAATATGGATGCAAACCCTCTTCATAATTTAACATGACATCAATCATTGAGTTTTCCTTCGTCAGTCGAGACTTGAAGTTCTTACAATGAATGATATTTCCGATAACATCAGTTCCTTCTTTAACCTTCTTCTTGGATAGATAGATGATGGTAGATGCGGCATACTTTAATCCAGAACCACCACCCATAGTTTTAGTTGGAAACATAGAACCAACAACATCATATGTGTGGTTAGTCATAATTAGTGGAATGCCTGCCTTACCCAACTTGAGGGTAAGAACACGGAAAGTGGCTTTTACCAACTGAGCTCGAGTCATGTCCCGAGTTTCTTTGCCATCGGCGGTATCAGTCATTTCCTTACTGGTAGAAAGCATTCCAAGAGAATCTAGAACAACCAGTACAGGCTTCTGATCGGCCTTCTTCTGTTCTAGATGTTGATCTACGATAGTAATAGCCTGATGTCGAAATTCTTCAACGGTACTGACAGGAAAGATAGCGATCCGGCCGGGGTCGATACCCCGGTCGCGGATCATATCAGATGTAATTGCCTGTTCAGTATCAAAATAAAGAACCACTCCATCAGGACGGTCACGGAGGAAACGATGCACAAGTGAAAGTGCAAAGTATGTTTTACCAGTTGCAGATTCACCTGCAATTGCGGTAATCTTGTTGTCTGGAATACCTCCATACAAAGATCCACTCACAAGAGCGTTGAAACTGTAAGACCCAGTATCAACAAAACCAGTGATGTCACTTCCTTCGATCCCGTCGTCTGCGACAACAGCATACTTGTTGCCAGAATTCTTTACAATGTCACTGAGATAACTCATAGATCAGGGGGCTCCAATCACGCCGGCGACTTCTCGAACTTCCTTGTTAGGAACAATAAGTTGAGGAGCATCACTATGAACTCGTTCGAATTCAGAAGCGAGTTCCGCATGAGCTCCGATGACCCAAGCAACAACCTTCTCATCAAGAGTAATGGTGTTATCATAGTCTGCGTAAGGCATCCACGGAGCCAGACCGATGTTGTTCTGACCAGTAGGAACGATCAGACAGGGGAGGGTAAGAGTGTGCGTGCCACCCTCACCAGAGTATTCGCAGATGAGTTCTTCACCTGACATAAGACGCACGATGCGTACATTTTCAATGTTAACTTTCTTCTTTTCAGTCATTATGTTCTCCTTTAAATGAACAATGATTCTAAACTTGAGACCTTCTCAGTCTTCCATCCTATCACATTTAGAATAGAAGTCAAGGGGTCAATGAAACTTTTCTGAAACTGTGTATCATAATCCACATATTTCTTATCAACTAAATCCACTGGGTATCTCGAAACAAAAGATATAACATGATCACCTTTTGATCCACAGATCGGATTCTGTTCTTTCAACATAACAAACTTGACCTTTTCACCTTCATTGATCAATTGGTATTTTCGATCTAGTTTGTTTTTCTTGATGTAGTGATTGTAGAGCAACGCACCCTTCACTGCAATCGGTGTACTCTTCTTGTAAATACTGGAAGAGTCAATATATTTAGTCAAGTTACTGACACTCCGAGGGAAGGCAATATCTTCCACATCGAGATTCATGAACTCCTCTTTTCGATTCGCAATGTATTCGACAAGTGTTTCTTCGTTTTCGTTCATGATAATACGAATCGATTCCTTCAACCAATCTCGCACAACCTGAGGCGTAGACGATCGAGTCGTTTCAATACCCATGATCTTTCTCTTCGGTGGATCATAACGAACCCCCTCGGAATCATGTACGTTGAGCATGTAACGCTTCTTCGCGGTCCAGATACCTACGTCTGCAATTACTTCTCGTTCCATTACCATCTTGTTATCATACGCACTCATGATACCGCATAGTTCTTCATACTTCTCATCAATGAACGGTTGAATTATCTCACTACATGACTTGTCAAGAAACTCCACGATTTCTCCATTAGACTTGTCATCACCAAGAAAATGATCAACAAGACCACCAAGCCGTAAATACACAGAATCAGTATCCGATGCAACCACATAATCAACGTCCTTTGTCTTTAGTGTTTTGTTCAAAAACTCATTTAGATGATTGATGATCCAACGAATATTTAACTGACCGGATAATGTAATAGCTTCAGCCATCAACACATCATAATAACGAAACCATTCATTACCAATCGCACCATAGGCAGAGTTCAGTTGAATCTTACGAACCTGTTGAAAGTTATGAAACTTTGCAATGTCATAATCCAACTCCTTGTTGTTTGGATCCTTCTGTTTCTGTTTCTCACATTCAATCATCTTCTTCTTATACATCTTGCGTTCTACATACATCTTCTCCATCAGAGCAGGTAGAAACCCCTGTTTATCTTTGGAGTAACATGTTCCATTTGCAGCAACAGAATACCCCTTCGATTTGAACTCCTCGATTTTCGTGAAGCAATCCTTCCCGTAAAAATCATCGGGCCCTCTAAGAATATTATTAGGACCAATACCAAATCTAGAATCTTCCGGCATAGAAATCATGGTTTCAGAACTGATATTGTATTGCATAATTAAATGCGGGTACAGTGAATTCAAGTCGAACGAAACAACCCAGTCGTGACGACCGACGATTGGTTCCTTTACATAGGCACCAGCATACTGTTCGTTCTTACTCTGTCCCTTCTTCTGGGGAATCACGATGTTACGTTCATTCAGATAATGATAGATAATCTGATCCCAAGTACGAACTTGTGAATAAACATCCATAAAGTTTACCTTGGCAGAATAAGCCAACGCAACAGCAAGTTCCATCAATTTCAATTTATCTTCGAGCCGTTTAACCAGAAGAGTATCTTGGTAATTGTATTGAACAAACTTGTTAAAGTCTTTCTGGTAGAACTCCGCGATGTTATCGAACTCCTCATACGAGATCTTTTTCTCACCGAGTTCGATGTTGGCAATATGATCTAGACGATACGACTCCTGACTAGTGTAAGTAAAAGTCAAGTACAGTTCGTAGTAGTCTAGAGTAGCAATACCAAGAAGTTCGTATGCCGTCTGTTCACGATTCATACGGACAACCGTCCGTTCCTTAATCACGTTCCAAGGCGAAAGAGTCTTTGCAACCTTACTACCAAAAACTCGCAGGATTCGATTGTAAAGATACGGAATATCAAAGAATCGAATGTTCCAACCGCTGATGATATCAGGATAGTTTTGCATCCAAACATTCAGAAACTCCTGTAGAACATACTCTTCGTCGTGGTGACTGTAACACACGGCGTCTTCGGGTTGATCAAATTCACCACGAGCAAAGACCCACTTCTTGTCACCGATGATCAGTGTGATTGCAATCACTTCCTCTTCGGGATCATCGATCTTCGGAAATCCATTCTCACATGTGGTTTCAATGTCAATATAACCAACACGAATGTCATCGAACTTGTAGTCTACTTCAGTAGGATGAATCTTGCCAATGAACTGGTAAATATAATCTGTGTTTCCATAGATCTCAAACCCAGTTACACCTGAATACTTCTGAATAAATTCACGACAGTCATTCATATTGCCGGGTTCAATTGATTCTACATTCTTACCTTCGAGAGTCTTCCATTTACTCTCTTTGTTTGAAGGAATGAATAGAGTGGGACGAAACTCCACCTCCTTGCGGAAGGGAGTCCCATCATTCACCCCACGAACCAAAATCTTGTTTCCCCGCCGAGCCACGTTTGTGTAAAAGACATCAGACATTTTTATCAAGTTCCCGCTTCACTTTGTTCCAATACTTATTCGTTGCACTCTTCTTGTGACCATTCGGTCCACCGTTGTGGATTCTGGCCATATCTTCNTATCGAGGCATTCTTCCGAGTCGTTTCTCNGTGGCATACCTCTTCATATAGGCAACAACTACGCGCTCGGAATACTGGCGATCAAAACAATCTTCATATTTGCCGCCGATGGTCGGATTGAATTCCAAAGCATCTTTCCAATAAATCTTCCAGATTTGATAAGGTCCAATTGCTTTTCCTCCATCACCAACCGCGTCATCATTTCCTCCACTTTCAACAACTCTCAGAGCCGACAGAAAACGAGAATCCTGCGGGGAGGGGTGGGATGTCTGCGTCTGAAACAGACTTGTCATTACCATCAAACAGCATAAGCTGCGGATCATCTTGTGATTCCTTGTCCTTGAGGTACGCCGAGAGGAGTACCATGTAGTTGATTACATCCACTATTGTATCATTAAAACTCTCGTTGGCAACGTGCATCTTCCCACAATCTATAAAAGATGAGAGACGACTCATCTTGTCAGTGATACGAGTCATGAAACCCTGTTCGGTAGTACAGATACCCATCGCCTCTACCCGAGTAAAGTTAGCAAAAGGTTCGTTGCCATGATCTCCGGCATAATCTCGATTCTTGAGATTCATTAATTCCTTAGCGGAAGTGCAAAGTTCAGTGTGATAATTTAAAAGTTCATCGCGTGTCATATTATACTCCTGTAGATCCGAAACCGCCTACGCGGTTGGTCTTTTGTGATTCTGGTGTTGCTTGTGTGTAGGTGACATATCTAACCTGTCTGGCATATTCAATAATCTCCACCTGAGCGATACGATCGCCGTGTGTGATCCTGAATGGCGTGTTTGTGGTGTTGTGAAGTGGAACAAAGACCTCATGACAATAGTCAGAGTCAATCACACCTTCTGCGTTAATCAGAGTTATACCATTCTTTACTGCAAGACCTGATCGTGGATGCAGACGGGCAGAGAAACCAATGGGAATATCCATTACCATACCAGTCGGAATCAAAGCACGACACTTTGGGTTCAGAGTGAATGTGCAGATCGGAACATCACTGTCGAACACAACATCGGGCATGGTAGTGTGTGGTTGGTTGTAACCGTCATACCACTTGATCTCACGAATCAATGGTGCAACATCTTCGGGGGTGACAGGGCCACGCAGGTGAGCGTGGATGTCATAACAAGCAGACTCATGGCTGCCAAGTTTAAGTTCAAGTGTATTAGGATACAACTTGTGGATTTTCATCGTCTCGGACATACTATCTCCATAAAGTAAAAAGGTATAGACGAAGTATACCATATCAAGTCACAATGTCAAGTAGTTTTTTATTTAAACTCGACGCCAAGCAATTGGACTATTACTAATTTTCTGGAATGATTTTCCTGAAACAGTAACCGTATCACCTACATCACCAGTACCTAACGAAAGACTACCACTTGTATCTATAGCAAATTTAGTTTTAATTGGGAGTTCATATATCTGATCTCTAGTTCTATGTTTTCCAACTGGATCCCATCCATCAGGATAATTAGTATCCAATAGAGACTTACCGTAACTATTAATAGTAAATGTGTCAATGTCTATTGGGTTTTCAGTTGCACTTATATTATTATGCACACTTGAGAATGAACCAGAAGTCTGGGCCTCGGTACAATTGTAAAAGATATTATTTCTTATAAGATATGGGATTTCTATACCATCTTGTCCCTGTATACCTATTCTGCAATTTACAAAGAAACAATTTTCTATTATTGTTCTATTCGCATAGGTAGCAAGCAAAGCGGCACTGTCAGCAAGGTCCGTTGTTAAATCCACACCAATATCTAAATTATAAAAAACACAATTTTGTAAAGCAAGTCCGCTGGTGGATGCTTGATACTTGAATAAGATTCCAGTATGAGTTTCGTTTGGATTGCCTATGTAAAAATTACCTGATTCTCGACATGATCCGTGATTCGTCGAATCATACTGGGCAATATTACCAACACCAGAAGTTTGACTAAAACTAATGTTACTAAAGTCCCAAATACATCCATACTTAAAACTTCTAAAAACACCAGAAGCGTTCCACCCATAGTTATTAAATATCTCACAACCGGGATCTGCAAATATTCTTATACCGTACATCTGTCTATAACCTTGAGCGGCGAACAATCCACTACGAATTCCGTAGTTCGTACTATAGGTATCTGTTATATGACAAGACATATTTCTAGACCAAGCCCCTTCGTTGTTACAGTCAATAACACCGGTCCACGGACTTGAACTTAAGT